>Ga0114969_10004575_pt1 | contig 10922 bp, 8 predicted proteins | sample M_130807_MF_Meta_FD_87316 | JGI IMG/M metagenome (GOLD analysis project Ga0114969, IMG submission 87316) | Freshwater microbial communities from Lake Montjoie, Canada to study carbon cycling - M_130807_MF_MetaG | ecosystem: Environmental > Aquatic > Freshwater > Lake | place: Lake Montjoie...
TAATTTGGCCAATCGTCAAGCCCATTATGAAAGCACTGGTCCAGAAATTTGGGATCAAACTGAAGGAAAAATAACCCATTTAGTTTGTACAGCAGGAACAGGCGGCACCATCACAGGCATTGCAAAATATTTAAAAGAAAAGAATCCTTTGATAAAAATTTGGGCCATCGATCCAATTGGCTCACTATTGACCCATTTTTTTGAAACAGGGATTGAAGATCATACCTATGTGCAGCCCTATATTGCTGAAGGCTTTGGCGAAGATTTTATTCCAAAGAATTATGATATGTCCTTGATTGATCATTTTGAACAAGTTTCAGATAAAGATGGCGCACTCATGACACGTCGTTTGGCTAAAGAAGAAGGCTTGTTTTGCGGTTATAGTGCAGGTAGCTGCTTGCAGGGCTTGCATCAATTGAGTGCTCTATTAAAGCCCTCAGACTTGGTCGTTTGCATTTTGCATGACCATGGAAGTAGATATATAGGCAAAGTATACAATGACGAATGGATGCAAAGCAAAGGCTTTCTTTAATTCATTGATTTTCAGTTAAAAATGTGTGTATTCTTCCCAATTTTGTGGATTATTTTACCCTAATTCTAAGGCTAAAGCTAACACAGGTTTGGGCCTTAAATTGTATCTTTGCCACTCAATAATTAAACTATGAGCAAGTACAGAGCAGGGGTTTTATTTGGTAAAGAATTAGAAACATTATACAACGACGCAAAAGCAAACAAGTTTGCCATTCCAGCAGTAAATACTACTGGAACAGACACGATCAATGCAGCTATTGAAACTGCAGCAAAAGTAAACTCTCCTATCATTATTCAATTTTCTAACGGAGGTGCCCAATTCATTGCAGGTAAAGGAATGCCCAACGATAATTTACAAGCCAATATTCGAGGTGCTATTGCAGGCGCTTTACACGTGCATCAAGTGGCTAAGTTTTACAATGTGCCTGTTATTTTACATACCGATCACGCATCTAAAAAATGGTTGCCATGGATAAGTGCTTTAATTGATGCGGGCGAAGAATATAAAAAAGAAAAAGGTCAACCTTTATTTAGTTCACATATGTTGGACTTATCTGAAGAGAGTTTAGAAGAGAACATTCAAACTTCTGTAGAATTTTATAAAAGAATGGCTCCACTTGGAATGAGCATTGAGATTGAATTAGGGGTAACAGGTGGTGAAGAAGATGGCGTTGATAATAGCAATGTAGACAATGATAAATTATATACCCAACCAGAACACGTAGAATACGCATATACAGAACTTAGTAAAGTCGGCAAGTTATTTACAGTAGCTGCTGCTTTTGGTAATGTGCATGGTGTATATAAACCAGGCAATGTGGAATTAAGACCAGATATTTTAAATAATAGCCAAGTGCATATTCAGAAAAAATTAAACACTGCTGAAAAGCCAGTGTATTTTGTTTTTCATGGCGGTTCAGGTTCACCTCAAAATCAAATTAGAGAAGCGATTGGTTATGGTGCCATCAAAATGAATTTAGACACGGATTTACAATGGGCTTTTTGGGAAGGTATTTTAGGTTATTACAAAAAGAACGAGGCCTTCTTACAAGCACAATTAGGCAACCCTGAGGGCGCCGACAAGCCAAATAAGAAGTACTATGATCCAAGAGTATGGTTAAGAAAAGGAGAGGAATCCTTCATTCAACGCTTGGAAATCGCTTTTGATGACTTAAACTGCATCGGCAGAAACGCTTAAACAAAATTTTAACACAGTCACCCAGCTACATAAAAAGAGTGACTGTTTATTTTTTATAACTTCATAGAAGATAAAACGATTGCTTTACTATGAAAAATAGAGAAGAAGACATTGAAGTAAATTTAACAGGAGAAGAAACCGCTGCTTCTGAGGCAAGTAAATCTAGATGGTTTAAAAGGATTAGAAAAGGAATTACTACCTCTACCGCTGATAAAAAAGAAACTCCTGAAGGGCTTTGGACAAAATGCCCCAATTGCAATCATATTTGCACCAGTTCAGAATTAAAAGAAAGTTTATTCATTTGTTCTAAATGTAATTTTCATCATAGAATTGGAAGTGATGAGTATTTTGATATATTATTTGACGAAGCAAATTTCACAGAACTTTTTGATCAAATCAAAAGTAAAGATGCACTCAACTTTACCGACTTAAAAAATTATCAAAAAAGATTAGATGAAATTCATGCCAAGACCGATTTGAAAGATTCGATGCGTGTGGCAGTGGGTAAAGTAAATGGTGAAGAAATAGTGATAGCCTGTATGGACTTTGAATTTATTGGAGGATCCTTAGGGAGTGTGATGGGAGAGAAATTTAGTAGAGCAGTAGATTATTGTATTCAACACAAACTACCCTATTTAGTCATTAGTAAAAGTGGAGGCGCTCGTATGATGGAAAGTGCTTTTAGCTTAATGCAATTGGCCAAAACCAGTGGTAAACTTTCTCAATTAAGTGATGCCAAACTTCCTTTCATATCCATGCTTACTGACCCAACTTTTGGTGGCATTTCGGCAAGCTTTGGCATGCTGGGCGATATCAACATAGCCGAGCCAGGTGCATTGATTGGATTTGCAGGGCCAAGAGTCATTAAAGAAACTATAAAAAAAGATTTACCCCCTGGTTTTCAAAGAAGTGAATTTTTACTAGAACATGGATTTTTAGACTTTATTGTAGATAGAAAAGAATTAAAAAATAAATTGTCCGAAGTGGCCTTCTTATTTAGAAACTAAAGCATTTAGGAAGTCAATATTTAATCCTATTTTTGTTTCCCGGTATCGAGCATTTGGTACCGGGATTTTTTATGGCCAAACCCAAAGTAGCACAAGTAAAAGAATTAAACAATAGGCAAGCCTATTTCAACTACCACATAGAGGACAAATATGAGGCAGGGATTGTATTGCTGGGAACTGAAGTAAAATCAATCAGAGAAGGCAAGGTGAGTTTTAATGATTCCTTTTGCATGTTTGATAAAGGAGAACTATGGGTACGTGGCTTATTCATTAATGCCTATTCTCATGGAAATGCCAACAACCACATAGAAGTGCATGACCGTAAATTGTTGTTACAAAAAAGAGAATTAGAAAAATTAGAAACCAAGGTCAAAGAAAAAGGCTACTCCATTATCCCTTTAAGAATTTTCTTTAATGAAAAGCGTTTTGCTAAAGTAGAAATTGGTGTGGGTAAGGGTAAAAAAGAATTTGATAAGCGTGAAACAATAAAGACCAGGGATGTAGATAAGGAAATTAAACGTCTCCTTAAGAGATAAAATATTTCATAGAATAAACACCTATATCTCACTCTCAGATCGCTTCGCTCTCAATGTTCGTTCGATATAGCATTTATTCTTTATTCCATATTTTTTCAAGTTACATTCAAGATAAATTTTCAAATACTTTACAACCTCAAGTAGTTCATTATAGCTTTTTCATATTTAAATATTAAATGAAAAAACACCTATTCCTCACTCTCAGATCGCTTCGCTCACAATGTTCGTTCGGCATAGCATTTTTTCAATTCTTAATATTTAAATTCCCAATTACTCATACTTTTTCTTAGGAGCATCATCGACTTTTAATTGCTCTTCAATCGCTGAAGGATGTGGACGGTGGGTAGTCGCATAAGCAATACCTAATAATACAGCAAAGACTCCAAAAGACCAGGCTAGTTCAATGGGTATTAACCAATAGCCCCATATTTTGTGCTCTACTGCTTTTTGAGGATTACTCAATTCATAAATAAGTTCAATCTTTTCTCCTACCCTTTTTGCATATTGAACAGGATCCAAAGGGATGCTGTATTGTTTGCCAAATTCAGAATAAACTGCTATAATTTTAGTACTAGAGGCACTCCCTACGTTATGAATAATACCCGGAGCGGTTTCACTGTCAAAGTAATCTGGTTCTCTACTAAATGGTAGGTAAAGAAAAAAACAGAATAAGAATAATATGATGGATGATTTAATCAAATTAGATTTATTAAAAAAGGGAAGACTTCATTAAAGCTTCCCTTTTTGTATATATTCATACTTAAAGAATTCGTAAAATTTAATTGCTTAAGCTTCTGAAATCTACTGGTACCAACTTACTAACCCCTGGCTCTTGCATGGTGACCCCATAAATAACATCCACCGCACTCATGGTTTGTTTATTGTGCGTGACAATAATAAACTGTGAGTTATCACTGAACTTCTGAATCATCTGCGTAAACTTACCAACGTTGGCATCATCCAAAGGCGCGTCCACCTCATCCAAAATACAGAATGGAGCTGGCTTGATTAGATAGATCGCAAACAACATAGCAGTTGCTGTTAAGGTTCTTTCTCCTCCACTTAATTGACTGATAGAAGATGGCTTTTTACCCTTGGGTCTAGCCACAATTTCTACTGCTGTCTCCGCTAAATTTTCTGGATCCACCAAGATCAAGTCACAAGAATCTTCTTCTGTAAATAAGGCTTTAAATACCTTCTGGAAGTTTTCTCTGGCTTGGGTGTAGGTTTCCAAAAATGCTTTATTGGCAGTAGCTTCTACTTCTTGAATGGTTAACATCAAACTTTCTTTAGCAGTGACCAAGTCATTCTTTTGCTCTAAAATAAAGTCATAACGCTTTTTCATTTCTGTATAAGCTTCAATGGCAGTTGGATTCACTTCACCCATATTCTCCAAACGCTTCTTCATTCTATCTGCGCTGGCTTGTAATTCTTCTAGGGTAATTTCTGTGGCTCTACCTTCTTCTAAAATTTCTTCTAATTCTACTTTAAATTCTACATTCAATCGCTCTTTCATTCCAGACAACTGTAATTTCAAATTGTTCAACTGATCTTTAATTTCATTGATCAATTGATCCACCAATTCCTTGGATTTAATTTGCATTCTTAAAGCACTCTCCTTCTCTTGTAAATTATTTCTTAAATTATAATAAGCCTGATCTGCTTCATTTAATTTAGATTCTTCTTCCTCTTTATTTTTAATCAAATTCACTAGTGCAAATTCTAATTCAGCCAATTGTGCTTTGCTTTCAACAATAGCGGTACTTGCTTCTGTTAATTGCGTGCTATTGGTTTGAATTTGAATATGCAAATCATTCAATTGATTTTCTTTAAACAACACTTCTTGTTGTAAAGCTTCAATTTTACTGTTTTGCTTGGTCAACTGTAAATTCATCTCATTGAATTCACCCGAAGCCAAATGGTAGGCTTGTTCTGCTGCTTGATAAGCCAATTCAATATCCCCTAATTGAGCCTGGGTAGCATGCAAGGAAATATTCAAAGCTTCCAAGGCTACTCTTGTATCTGCAATGGCTGCATGCTCTTCATTGATCTTATTGGAAAATTCTTCCAATTTGGCAATTGCAGCAGTTTGCGCAGCGTGTAAGTTTTCTAATCTATTCTTATTGGCAAAAACTTCATTGATTAAAGTATTCACCGATTGTTCCGTAGCTCTAATTTCATTTTCCTTTAGCAATTCATTGAACTGAAGTACTGAATTGTGTTGATTTTGTATGTTTTCTTTTAAAACATTCACCACTTTTTCTTGTGCTAGAATGTCTTCTAATAATTTTTCTAGATTTTTAGCACGTCCAATTTTTTTACCTTCAAACAAACCGACACTACCACCCGTTAAAGTGTATTTTCCTTTTACGTACTTACCCGTTTTCTCTAAAATGATGCCGGTTGAATCTGCTTCTAATGCTTGTTCGTTTTCAGCTATAAATACATTGCCCAATAAATGATTGGCCAGCGCACTGTATTTAGCATCTATTTCAACCACAGAAAGTGCTGCTACTGTATTAGCGGGCGCATTTTCAGCCTTGGCGCCACTTAATTGATCCAACAAGAAGAAGTTAGCCTTGCCTTTTTTATTGTCATCCAATAATTGAACCGCCTGCATCCCTTCCTTTAAATTATTCACTACGTAATAATTCAAATAAGGCTCTAATACATTTTCCACTGCTGTACGATAAGCCTCTTGAACATATAAGATGTCTGATAGGATAGGTGCTTCATGGTTCCAGCCAGTATTCTTATGTAAGAACTTCACACTTTCAGGATATCCTTCCATATTATCGACCAAACTCTTTAATAAGTCGTATTCGTTCTTTTTGGCATCCAATTTTCTAGTTTGTTCTGCCAATTCTGATCTTAAAATTTCTAATTGCTCCTGTGTTTCAAAAATACTTGCCCTTGCTTTTTCATGTTGACTTTGTAAAGCAGCCAAATGTTCTTTGCTATTAGTTAATTCAATTTCTTTAGTAGCCAACTGTTGCGTTAAATTTTGAATTTGACCTACTCTATGCGCCTGTTCTTCTTCTAATTGTTGGTGAGATCTTTGCACATTTTGTATGGAAGTATCAGAAACTGCCACTTTTTTCTCTGCATCAAACTGATTTCTTTGAATTTGTTGGTATTGTTGACGCAATTGATCCAAAACCAATCTTTGGTCATCAAACTGTGTTCTCTTATTGGTTAATGCTTCTTGAGATTGATCTACTCTTTGCTTGATATCTTGGTAAATTTTTTCTTCATCCAATACTTGCAACTTGGTATACTCAATAGAATCACCAATGGTTTTTAATTGCCCTTCTGCTCTTAGTAAAAACTCTTGCAAAGAAGCTTCCTTATCATTCAAATAATCTAAACGCTGCGCGGCTAAGTTTTTGTCATTCTCTTTGGTTCTTAACAATTGTAGCTTGTCATTGAACTCATGTTGCATGGATTGCAAATGCTTCTCCTTTTCAATAAATACCACACGCTCTTGTTCCAAAGCTGCTTCTTCCAAAGCAATAGACGCTTCTAATTGAAACTTCTTATCAGTTTGTTCCTCTTGTTGATCGTTGAGTTCTTTGTAGCTGATGTTAAAGCCTTCTAAAGAAGCCTTGGCTAACTCAATAGCCGTATCCTTATAATCTTTTTTGATTTCAAAATACTTCTCCGCTTTTTTAGCTTGATTTTCTAATGTTTTTAGTTGATTATTAATTTCAAACAATAAATCTTCGATACGCGCCAAATCTTGTTCGGTTGCATCTAATTTATTCTTCGCTTCTTTTTTTCTTGTTTTGTAGATAGTGATACCTGCTGCTTGTTCCAGCATTCTGCGACGGCTATTGTCTTTGTCCTTAATAATATCATCCACCATGCCTAATTCTATAATGGCATAACTATCGGTACTTACCCCTGTATCTAAAAATAAATTATGGATGTCTTTCAAACGACAAGCCACATCATTTAAACGATATTCACTTTCACCATTTTTATAAAAACGACGTGTTACGGTGATGGTGCTAAATTCTGTAGGCAATAAATTTTTAGTATTTTCAAAAGTAAGGCTTACCTCGGCCATGCTACTTGCACTTCTGGTTTTACTACCATTGAAAACCAAGGAGTCTAAATTTTCACTTCTCAAGGCAGAAATTTTCTGCTCACCTATCACCCATCGTATACTATCTATGATATTACTTTTACCACATCCGTTAGGCCCAATAATGCCTGTTATACCTTCGTCAAAACTTACAATTGTTTTGTCAGCAAAGCTCTTGAACCCTTTGATTTCTAATGACTTTAGTCTCACTTTTATTTCTACTTTTTATGTCTGCGAACATAAGAAAAAGAGCCAAGAATCAAGAAAAAAATGGGGTTTTGTGTACAATTAGTGGAGAAAAATTAGACCCCCTCTTTCAGCCTGCCGCCAGCAGTGGTAAGGGTGCGTGATGGAAACTTACCCACCACCATAAAATCGTGGGTAGCCATCAAAATAGCAGTGCCATCTACCTTGGCAATTTGAAACAACAATTGCATGATTTCATCACTAGTTTCGGGGTCTAAACTACCTGTTGGCTCATCTGCTAGTATTAATTTAGGCGAATTTAATAAGGCCCTCGCTATATCTACTCTTTGCTGCTCACCTCCGCTCATTTCAAAAGTCATTTTAAAGCCCTTGTTTTGTAAACCCACTTTGGCCAGCACATCCTCAATTTTTTGTTCAATCAACTTCTCATCTTCCCAGCCAGTGGCCTTGAGCACAAACCTCAGGTTTTCATGCACATTTCGATCGGTCAATAGTTGAAAATCCTGAAAAACGATGCCTAAATTCCTTCTTAAAAAAGGTAATTTCTTCCAATCCATTTCTTTCAAGTCAAATCCAACCACTTTACCTTGCCCTTCGGTTAGGGTTATTTCGCCATAGAGGGTCTTTAAGAGGCTACTTTTCCCAGTACCAGTCTTACCTACCAAATACACAAATTCGCCGCTTTGCACGTTTAAATTCACATCTTGCAATATTAAATTACCACTTTGGTAAATATTGACCTGATCTAATTGAATAACTGTTTCGCTCATGGGGAAATGTATTTTAGGATAGCTAATTTAATAAGTGAATGTTTCTTGACCAAAATCTCCAGACAAAACCAATTCTTTTTGATTGGAGGATTCCACTTGTCCAATTACTTGCGCTTCTATATTAAAGGTCTTGGCTAAATCAATCAAGGCTTGAGCATTTTTTGCCTCAGTGAAAATTTCTAAACGATGCCCCATATTAAAAACCTGGTACATTTCTTTAGTATTAGCACCAGAATTATCTTGAATTAATTTAAAAATGGGCGGAACGGGTAAGAAATTATTTTTGACTAAACGCATAGGGCCTGGCAAATACTTCATACACTTGGTTTGCCCACCACCACTGCAATGGATCATTCCTTTCACGGCATCAAAATGATGTGTTAAAATTTCTTTGACCAAGGGCGCATAAGTTCTGGTAGGGCTTAAAAGCAGTTTCCCAATATTTATTTTTCCAAATCCAGCGATTTCAATTTCATCGGTCATTTTATTTTTACCCAAATAAACAACTTCCTCTTTTAGGGTAGGCTCAAATGTTTCTGGATATTTTGAAGCATAGTCATGATGCAATACATCATGCCTGGCACTAGTGAGCCCATTACTACCCAATCCACTATTGTAGGCAGTTTCATAACTGGCCTGACCATAACTGGAGAATCCAACAATCACTTGTCCTGGCGCAATTAAATCATTGGTGATGAGTTTAGATTTGGGCCATCTTGCAGTCATGGTTCCATTGACTGCAATGGTTCTCACGACATCTCCTACATCGGCTGTTTCTCCTCCTAAAAATTCAATATTAATTCCATACGCTTTTAGTTCATTGAAAAAAGCTTGAGTACCTTGAATAAGTGCTTGTAAAATAGCACCGTTGATTAATAATTTATTACGGTCAATGGTAGAAGAAAATAAAATTTGATCGTAGATGCCCACACATAATAAATCGTCCAAATTCATGGCAATAGCATCTTGCGCAATGCCTTTCCAAATACTTGTATCCCCAGTTTCTTTCCAATAGATATAGGCTAAAATGCTCTTGGTACCGGCCCCATCTGCATGCATAATATTGATGTAATTGGCATCTTTGCCCAAAAAATCGGCATACAATTTGCAAAATGCATTGGGGTATAAGCCCTGATCTAAATCTTGAATAGCTGCGTGTACTTCTTCTTTTTGGGCGGAAACCCCGCGTTGAGCATACAGAGACATGTATCTAAATTGGTTTGTCTGACAAAGGTACAATTGTTTTACATTTGTGCCATATTTAGCAGAATTAAATGAAGATTCATTACGATTTAAAACAATTACCCCCTTTCCGTAAAGCAATTGTAACTACAGGTGCTTTTGATGGCGTTCATACCGGTCATCAAAAAATCATTAGAAGAATGCAGGAAATTGCCAATGAGGTAAATGGAGAAACGGTGATTGTAACCTTTCACCCTCATCCAAGAAAAGTCATTTCCTCCATCCCTGGTGAAATCAAACAGTTGACTAGTTTAGAAGAAAGAATTGAACTATTAAAAGAAACTGGCATTGACCATTTAGTCGTAGTCAATTTTGATTACCAATTTTCAAATTTATCGGCCACCCAATACATCAAAGACTTCTTATATGATCATTTTAAACCACATACGATTATTGTTGGCTATGACCACCGTTTTGGGAATGGACGCAATGGTAATTTTGAATTATTAAAAGAAACCGGCAAAACATTCAATTTTCATGTAGAGCAAATCAATGAACAATTGGTGAACGATGAAACCGTAAGTTCTACCCATATCAGAAATTACTTGGCCGAAAAAAATATAGTTAAAGCCAATGAGCTTTTAGGACACCCTTATACCTTTGAAGGTTTTGTAGTAAGAGGAAATCAACTCGGCAGAACCATCGGCTTCCCTACTGCCAATTTACACATCAACAATGAAGAAAAATTAATTCCCAGCGATGGTGTATACGCTGTTAAAGTAAAAGGCGATTGTTGTGATCATAAAATATACGGTGGAATGATGAACATTGGCGTTAGACCTACTGTGGATGGGCAAAAAAAAGTAATTGAAGTGAATATCTTTGATTTTGACAAAGACATCTACGAGCAAAATTTAACTGTTTTAGTTTTTGATTTTATAAGAGGAGAAGTAAAATTTAGTGGTCTTGACGCCTTAAAAGCTCAATTAAATATGGATAGAATAGCTGCTAGCACTATTTTACAGAAGTATCCATAATCTTAATCACCAATTCTTTTAATAAATCCGCATCGGAATTATCGGCATCATTGATGCCGAGTACCCTTAGATTGTATTCGTGAATCAACAATAAAATTTGTTCTACTTTATTGTAAGAATATTGCCTGAGTGCGGCCAAATATATTTTAACCGCAAAAAAACTCACTCCCACTTCACTCATAATTCTTTTTTCATCACTAGAACCCAATCCGTATATGGCATACAGTTTGCTAAAAAATGCATATAAAGTAGGAAGTATCAATTGAATGGGTGCAGCCTTGTTATTGGATTCAAAATATTGAATCATTCGAATGGCTTTAGAAAAATTTCTTTGCGCCACCGCTTCTTGAAATTCAAATGCATTGTA
>Ga0114969_10004577_pt1 | contig 10921 bp, 11 predicted proteins | sample M_130807_MF_Meta_FD_87316 | JGI IMG/M metagenome (GOLD analysis project Ga0114969, IMG submission 87316) | Freshwater microbial communities from Lake Montjoie, Canada to study carbon cycling - M_130807_MF_MetaG | ecosystem: Environmental > Aquatic > Freshwater > Lake | place: Lake Montjoie...
TCATAGTGTAGTCTCCAGGATTACCGGGGCGGTTCACTACCTTTCAGCTGCATTGGCTACAACGCGATGAAATATGATCGGGCAACGGATGGAAAAAGAGGGTGGCGTTTTGCCAACGGATTGCAGATGCGGCTGTGCGATCTCAACGTGGGGCTGTGCATTTGCGCCATCACCGTGGCGCTGGCGGTGATCTCTCTAAGCGTCGGCGCGGCCGACCTCGGCATCGGTGACGTTGCACGAATGCTGTTCGGCGCAGGGCTCGAACCCCATCAAGGGTACGCGCTTTGGCAGGTGCGCCTGCCTCATATCCTATTGGGGCTGATGGTTGGCGGGTGCTCCGCTCTGGCGGGGGCCATTTTGCAACCGATCACCCGCAACCCGCTGGCCGATCCCGGTCTTTTCGGCATCAGCCAGGGAGTGATGACGACGATCGTTGTGTTGCTGGTGTTTGTACCTGCCGCCCCGCAAATGCTGGTCGCGCTGGCCGGATTGGCGGGGGGATTGGCGGTGGCGCTGCTTTTGACCTTCCTGGTGGGCAATAAATACGCCGGGGGTCTGGCTCTGTTACTGATGGGGCTCGCGGTCTCATCGGTGCTGAGCGCCGTCAGTACGTTTTTGCTGCTCTATCTGCCGACCGAGCTGTCTCTCAACCTGGCTGGTTGGATGGAGGGCTCCCTGTTTCAGGCCAGTTGGTCGCTTATCGCTACCTTTATTCCGCTATTTTTATTGAGCATCGTCGGCATCATGATCGTCGGCCCGGCCTTAAACCGCTACCAGCTTGGCAGCGAACTGGCGCAGTCGCTCGGCGAGCCTGTTAAATATTCTCGTCCATTGCTGATGGTGTTTTCCGTGCTGCTCAGCGCAGCCTCCGTCACCGCAGTGGGGCCGCTCGCCTTTCTGGGGATCCTGGCTCCGCATTTAGCGAGTTTCCTCTCTGCGCCGACGGGGCGCGCCCGGCTGTTTCTTTCCGCGTTGGTAGGCGGCAACCTGGTGATTGCGGCGGATATCATCACCAAAGCGGCACCGGTGGGGATTTTCATCCCCATCGGCCTGAGCTTTACCCTGATTGGCGTGCCGCTATTTATCTTAACGCTGTGGCTGCGTTCATCTTACGTGGGTAGAACACCGCCCAGCGCGTGAAAGTTGGCTGTTACATCACATCTTCCACCGCGCTGCGCAGCCGGGCTTTCATATCGCTGTAGCTTTGCTGGGCGTAGTTTTCTGCCCAGTTCTGATCGGCGATTGCTTCCAGTTTCACCGCACAGTATTTGGTTTCTGGCGTTTTGGAGATCGGATCGAGGTTTTCCTGCGTCAGTTCGTTGCAGGCACCAATCCACCACTGATAGGTCATATACACCGCGCCCAGATTGATGCGCTCGTTATAGTTGGCGCGGCTAATTACCTTGCCACGGCGCGAACTGACCCACACCAACTGCTGATCGGCGATCCCCAGCGCGGCGGCATCCTGCGGGTTGATCTGCACAAAGCCCGGTTCGTCTGCCAGCGTTTGCAGCGCGGCACAGTTACCAGTCATCGAACGGCAGGAGTAGTGGCCCACTTCACGCACGGTACACAACACCAGCGGATAGCTGGCATCCGGGATCTCTGCCGGGGCGCGCCAAGCGGTGGCAAATAGCTGGCCCTTGCCGGATGGCGTGGTGAACTGGTTGCCTTGATACAAATAGGGCGTACCGGTGCTATCCAGCGTGGTGCATGGCCACTGCACGTGGCCGAGTTCGCCCATTTTCTCGTAGGTGGCACCGTAAAACAGCGGGCATAGCTCGCGCATTTCGTCCCAGATCTGCTGGTTATCGTCGTAATGCATCGGATAGCCCAGTTCGGTGGCTAAAAGGCTGATGATCTCCCAGTCACGTTTAACGTTATATTGCGGCTCAATGGCTTTTTCGAAACGCTGGAAACCGCGATCGGCGCAGGAGAACACGCCGCCGTGCTCACCCCAGGAGGTGGCGGGCAGGATCACATCGGCCTGCTCGGCGGTCTTGGTCATAAAGATGTCCTGCACCACCACAAACTCCAGCTCTGCGAACGCGCTGCGCACCAGGCTGAGATCGGCTTCGGTCTGTAGCGGATCCTCCCCCATGATGTAGTAGGCCTTTACCTTGCCCTCATGCACCAGATGCGGGATTTCGGTAATGCGATAGCCGATCTCCGGATCCATCTGTGCGGCATCAATGCCCCAGGCGGCGGCGAACTTGGCGCGCACGGCAGCATCGGTCACGGCCTGATAACCTGGGAACTCATTGGGTAATACGCCCATATCGCAGGCACCCTGCACGTTGTTCTGCCCACGCACCGGCCCAACGCCCACGTTAGCGCGCCCCAGATTACCGGTCAGCAATGCCAGGCTGGCAATGCCTTTCACTACGTCTACCGCCTGGCCAAACTGGGTCACGCCCATGCCCCACATCACAGTGGCGGAAGGAGCGCTGGCGTAGGTACGCATCGCTTGGCGGATCTGCTGGGCGCTGACGCCGGTCAGGTGTTCCACCGCTTCCGGCGCGTAATCGGCCACCTGCTGGCGATAGGCGTCGAACCCTTCGGTGTATTTGGCAACGTAATCGCGATCATACAGATTCTCTTCGATCAGCACGTGCGCGAAGGCATTGATCAGCGCCATATTGCAACCGTTCTTGATTTGCAGGTGTTGATCGGCAATGCGGGCGGTTTCGATGCGACGCGGATCGCACACTATAATCTGCGCGCCTTTCTCTTTGGCTTTCAGCACCCGGCGGGCGACGATCGGGTGCGAATCGGCACAGTTGTAGCCGATGATCAGCAGGCATTTGGAGTTTTCGATATCGCCAATCGAGTTGCTCATCGCGCCGTTACCCAACGTGGCTTGCAGACCGGCCACCGACGGGCCGTGGCACACGCGGGCGCAGCAGTCGACGTTGTTATTGCCGATCACCGCGCGGGCAAATTTCTGCATCACGTAGTTGGTTTCATTGCCGGTACCGCGTGAGGAGCCGGTATGCATAATGGCGCGTGCGCCGTGCTGCTGCTTGATGGCTTTCAGGCGCTGCGCGGTGTAGCGGATGGCTTCATCCCAACTGACGGCTTCAAACTTGCCGCCTTTCTCACGGCGGATCAGCGGCTGCGTCAGGCGCGGCGTCAACAGTTTGGTATCGTTGAGGAAGTCCCAGCCGTAATAGCCTTTCAGGCACAGTTCGCCCTGGTTGGTTACACCATCAGCGGCTTCGGCGCGGATGATTTTGCCGTTATCCACCACCAGTTTCATTTTGCAGCCTGCACCGCAGTAAGGGCAGACGGTTGTGATTTTTTTCATCAGTTCGGGTCCTAAAACAGGGATGACAGGGTGTCGAGCGCAGCGCGGCGGCGTTTCTCGGCGTTCATTTCCTGCAACATGTTGCGATCCACACAGTGCAGCGCGTTGGTTGGGCAAGTTTCCATACAGGCCGGGCCGTTCTCACGCCCGATGCAGAGATCGCACTTATGTGCTTCTGCTTTCTCGCTGATGGCGTTCATTGCTGCGCCGTTCTGGCGGATCACCGGGCGGGTGATCACCTCCATCGCACCATACGGGCAGGCCACCACGCAGGTTTTACAGCCGATGCAGCGTTCCTGCATCACCAACACTAGGTCATTGGTGCGGCTGATGGCCCCGTTCGGGCAGACGTTGGCACAGGGGGCGTCTTCACACTGGCGGCACAGCACGGCGGTAGTGACGTTGACGCCGTTGATCACATGCAGGCGCGGTGCAAAATTGGCAGCGTTGAGTGCCGCAACATCCTGGTTTTCGCTGTGTGCCACCACGCAGGCAATTCCATGAAGTAATGAACCCATGCATTCAATTTAACATAATATACATTATGCGCACCATGATGACGATACGCATAACAGTTGAAATGTCTTGCGGCCTTTTACTGGGATTACGGTCGTCCGGTTGTTTTCTTCGGGACCTGACTTAAAGACTCATTCAGGAAAGTCGAGTATATCAACGTCCATAGATTGGTGAATAACGCGTAAAATGAAGATGTCGTTATCCTGCAACATGTAATAGATGGAGTGTTTCTTGAATTCGAAGCGACGCATACCTGCGCATACCCAATCACATTCCCTGCCAATCCAAGGAGATGTGGCCAGTAGCTCAAAAGCTCTTTTCAGTTCATCGTGATAACGCCGGGCCTGGTTTTGACCAAACTGCTGTATTGTGTAACGGGCAATCTGAAAGATATCTTCATCAGCCAGCTCGGAAAGCTTATACATTTAAGTCCTTCGCAGCCCTTGCAAAAATGTCATCCATACTGCTTTTGCTGGCTGGGGAATTCAGACCTGCCAGTACCATTTCACGGACATTTTGCATACGCTGTTCGCGAGCTTCCATCAGACGTAAAGCGTCGCGGACAACTTCGGATGTATTGCCATAACGACCAGATTGGATCATATCGCCAACGAATCCATTGAAATGCTCACCGAGGGTAACACTGGTTACTCGTGCCATAAATTTTCCTATTGTTGTATTACTCAGTAATACAACAATAGCAAAGTGTTGTAATGACTGCCAGCGCATCGGCAAATATGCCTTCCGTCATGGTTGCGCTACGCGAAATCTGAGAAACAATCGCTACATTGCCCCTACAGATTTCACCAAAACGCATGCAGAATTTTGCAGCAGTGAGCCGTCTGCTGGACTGATTTTCGCGGGCGGCGTTCAAAATCTACAGACTTTTTTCTGACACCTCTAAACCGTAATATTCGACCCGGTGTCGACATTGTGCCGGGATGTTAATGAAGTCACCCACGTGCATCTCTCGTACTTCTGCTTCGTTTTCGAACCGTACGCCTGCTGAACCCTGTAGCACCATGACCCATTCACTTTGGGGTTGGCAATACCAAAATCCCGGCGGGCTCGATTGCCCGGTAGAAATGATGCGCTCAATTAACACTCCCGGTTGAGATATCAATTCCTCGAAAGTTTCCGCTTCTGCCTTGAGCGCGGCGTTAGGAAAATGTTTCAGCATATTCGTCATCATCTGCACGTTTCTCCATTATCAATAAAACTTAATAACCCTGATTTTTGTAAGCTATTATGAATGAATGCTCAGGATGAGTGCTCTTCTTCGTCGATAAGCTCTTTGGCGTTTTGCTTCATAAATACCACTTCTTTGGGATTGGAAAGATTCACCCGCTGTTCACGCAACAACTTGAGGATATTAAACAGCAGATCGCTCTTAGTGGCACCGACCATGCGCGGGCTGGCAACATAACCCGTCACGCTGAGGATGATGCCATCCGGGCCAAGCTGGCTAAAGCGTACATAAGGCGCTGGCGTTTCAAGGATGGATTCATATTCCCGGTATGCGCTGAGCAAAATATTGCGCACCAGTTCAGGATCGATATTAATGGGGAACGTCAGCGCAATCGTCACCACACCCTGTGCATTGCCCATGGTGGCATTACGCACGTTCTGCGAAATTAGCTGGGAATTAGGCACAATCATGGTCGAACGATCGCTAAGCTGGATTTCTGTGGCGCGTACGTTAATACGACGCACATCCCCTTCTACACCGCCAATACCAATCATGTCCCCTACTTTTACCGGGCGTTCGGTGAGCAGGATCAGGCCGGAAATAAAGTTCTTCACAATCTCCTGTAAGCCAAAACCGATACCGACCGATAACGCACTGACAATCCAGGCCAGATTGTTCCATTGAATACCCAACGTGGCCAGCGTGATCAAAATGATCAACACATACCCAACGTTGCTGAACAGCGTCACTAATGATGCCCGGATACCAATATCGCTGATGGTTTTTGGCAATAACTCATGGCTTAACCAGCGCTGGGTCACCCGCAGGACATAGATACCGATCACCAGGATAATTACCGCATTGAGCAGATTGCTCGGGACGATATTCAGCCGTTTCAGTCCATCGCCGCTCAAAATGGCGATAATTTTCTCAATCAGCGAATTGGGTGTCGTAGTACCGAATGAGCCATTAAGTAATGCAACAATCATCAGGAGCAATAATGAACATTTGCCGATAGCGGTGAAAATAATCGTCAATTGCTCAAGATGGCGATCTTTGAAGTTAAGTGACTTCTTCAATGCCCGGCCACTGGTGGTTTGCGGCGAGAAAACTGCGGCACAGAGATCGGTGGTGAACAGCACCAGGAAATAAAACGCCATCAGAACCAGCGCAATCCAGATTAACTGGTAGACCAAAAAACGAGCAAAGGCGACGTAGCCTATTAACAGTGATAACAGTATCACTATGGAAGATAGCAAAATCAGGATATTAGCTATGCCATCAAGCGTGGAGCGTTTCTCAACATGTTCACCATTACGCACCAATTGATGGCGAATATGGCGAGCGCGTAAAGGTATGGCCAAGAGTACCAACGCCATCAAAGTAGAGACCAGTCCATTGCCCAATACCGTTGTTTTAAGGCTGGCCCCCGTTACGTTGTTAATCTGTTCTATCGAACCAAAAGCCAATGCCAAGGCGGCAAGCAATGGTGGGAAATAGCGCATTCCGGAAGCAATAGCATCCTCCATGTGCGCCAAACGCCAGGATGGGCGGTTAAGTGAAAGATAAGCCCGCCCTAACCCTGCGATCAACGCACAGAAAATCCCCAATTGTTTGAAACCATTAGCAAAGTCTTGCACTACAGGGCTGAATTCTTGAACGCGTGAAAAGGTGAACTCAATCAGATTTAGCGCAACTGTGGCTGCAAACAGCGTAATCATCGCCGTCGCCAGCGCCATAAAGCTGCGGCGTAACCGGCCATCCGGTAAGTAACGAATACTCAGCCAGGCCAAAAAACGCTCAACGGCATAACGACCCAACGACCAAATGACAACGACCAATCCCAATAATCCCGAAGTGCCGTAACGCCATTCCTCTTGCCAACTGGTATCCCAAATCTGCAGCATCTGCTGATTAAAATCGCTGAACTGGGTCAGGTACTCTTCGGGCGGCTGCTCCTCTGCCCCCCAGAAGTCAGAAGTCAAAATACTGCCAGTGTTCAACGCTAGCTGTGTTTTGAATGCGACGCGGCGCAGATCGTTGATCTGTTGCCCCAGCGCGATGGCATTGGCTCTAATCGCTTGAGATCGTTTTACCGCATCATCCAACTGCCCTTTACTGCTGTTGAGCATATTGCGTTGCTTGGCAACAGCGGCCGTTTCTGCCATCGAACCTGGCGCAGGTTCTGGCCCAAGTACGTCCAGCTGCGCCTGCAATTTTTCCTGCTCTGGTTGCAGGTCGGTCACTAATTTTTCTAAGCTTGTCGCCAACGTCTGCGTAGCAATAAACAGTTTGCTTAACTGATTATCTGTGTGGGCTTTAGAGACCTGCTGCTTAATCGCATCCAGTTGTTTTTGATAATTCTTCAGTACAGTAGCGGTATCTGGCTGGCTGCTTGCCGCCGTGGTCGCCGGAACTGCGGCATGTGTCAACGGAGCCAGTTGCAGGCCAAACAACAAACAGGTGAACAGGAATATCTGTAAAGGCTTCATCATAACCGTGAGTACTCAGTGAGTTGGCGACAGACGAAGCGATGAACCGATTTCGCCTGAATAATAGGAGCTGATTATAGTAATAACCTATTCCGCGCAAAAGCGTATTCATCCGAGAATCAGATCAGAAGTTGTAAATCAAGGCTAGGTTGGCGTGCAGGAAGGCAACAATGGTTAAGCGGTAAAAGCGCCCCTTTCCAGATGGCAAGGGGCGTTGGTCAATCACAGCGGTTCGACGTGCCCGATAACCCGCGATACGGCCGGAAACTGCATTCTCAGTTGCCTTTCAATAAAGTCGACAGCATCGTGCGCCGCGCTAATCGACAGCGCAGGCAAAACCCGGCAATGGAAGTTCACAATAACACCCTGTGACGTTTTACGGGCGCGGATATTATGTACATCCTTGACCAGCCCGCCGTTTTCAGCTGATAGCGCCAGTGCTTGCTGGATCTGCGCCAACTCACCGTGTTCCACATCCTGGCTGGTCAGGCAATGCGCTGTCTGCGGTTCCAAATGTGTTTCTATCTCGGTATTTTCCCCGAGCGCCTGGCGCAGAACATGCTCCACTTCACAGGCGATATCATGCGCCTGCTCCACGCTGGCACTGGCCGGTACCGCCAAATCCATACTGATCGACATATGATCTGCCAACTGTTGTAGCGTGAGATTTTGCACCACAGCACCGTGATTGGCCGCCAGCATACGGATACGGGTCGCCATATCTTCATCGCTTCTGGCCTGAGGGATGGCAATCACCCTCACCTCCGCCTTGGTATATTGTTGCGTAATTTGTGCGGCAATCTCGGTTTTCAGCGTGTTGATCCGCTCCAGCGGCAGGGTCCGGCATACTCCGACGCTCACCTCGATAAACAGCGTTGCCCCGGCACTGCGCAAACGAATGTTTTCCGTAGAGAGGATCGCCGGGAAATCGTTGAGCAATGTAGCGATATCTTCCCGGCTACCGGCTGGCGCGGTGTCGATCAGGGAATCAAACGAGCGCTTGCCCAGCTTCAATGCCGCAAACAGGATGAAGCAAGCCACCACCAGTGCTGCCAGCGCATCCGCACGAGCAAAACCGAACAGCACAAAGACCATGCCCAACAACACCACACCAGATGACAGCATATCGGAGAAGAAATGCAGCGCATCGGCCTCCAGTGCCGCACTGTCGGTCGCTTTTGCCACACGATTCAGCGCTTTCACGCGGAAATAGTCGACCACGATCGATACCAGCAGCACCGCAATGACAAAGGGCGCAGCAACAATCTGATGCGCCTCGCCCAGCAAGCTGTTCACCGCTTCGTAAATGATCCAACCTGCTGCGGCCAACAGTAATAGCACCTCGAACAGTGCCGCCAGATTTTCGACCTTGCCATGGCCAAAGTGGTGCTCATCGTCGGCCGGTTTATCACTGACACGCACCGCCCACCAGGTAATAGAGGTAGCGATAAAATCGGTGAAGGAATGAATACCTTCGGAGATAAGCCCAATACTGCCGGTGAAAATACCGGCAATAAATTTGCCCAATGCCAATAGACCGCTGGCAATCATTGAGTTTCTGGCAACGGCTTGCTTTTCATTTTGCATAACACAACTCATGTTCAGAGTAAGAAATTAATTTTTTGTTTTTGCCGAAAATTGCCAGACAAAAGCGATGAGCAGAATACTCCCTGAAAAGGTTAACATCAAACTGGAAATAAATTCAGACTTACCGGTTGAATAGAAATAAATCTCATTAATACCCACAGAGATCATTAAAATAGCGTAAAGCAGACCCATAATAAGAATAACCATCATTATCACTCACAGATTATATTGTCAGTATAAAATCCTCCCCATAATCCATGATGCAATTATGGGAAGGATGCTTCTAGGCGGTTCTTTTTCGTTCATTAGTCATCCCATCTCGTGCTCATGTAGGCTGCTGCCAGCCCCAGTACGCTGACCAAACCCAAAAAAACCATAAACATCATCATGTTTCCCATAACTTAATCCTCTTTAGATGTAATCGATAACGACCTCGTTGATTAAAAGTACACTTGAAAAAGTGCTCATTGCGTTGATGTACCTCTATGGTTATGGCTCCCGCATCGGCAGGAGCCGATAAATCGTGTTAAATCCCCAGAACAGCCTGAGCAATTTTGAAATAAATAATCAGACCGGTGCCATCAATAAAGGTGGCAATAAACGGAGCAGAGACCACCGCAGGATCGATCCCCCCTTTTTTCAGCAGCATCGGAATAATGGAGGCAACAATCGCGCTCCAGACAGTGATTGCCACCAGAGACAGACTGACCACCAACGTCACATCCATCCCGACCCCCATGATCCAGGCACGGATCCAGGCCGCCACCCCGATGGTGATGGCGATCAGCAACGAAGTGCTCACCTCTTTGCTGATGACGGCGCCCAAATTGCGCAGGCTGACTTCCCCCAGTGCCATGGCCCGTACCAGGGTTGAAGTGATCTGAGTACCACTGTTACCACCGGTTCCGATCAGCAACGGAATAAAGAATGCCAGCGCGATAGCCGCTTCCAGTTGCTCTTCGAACGCCTTCAGCACGTTACCGGTATAGGCTTCCGCCACAAACAGCAGCAGTAGCCAGGCAGAACGCTTACGCCACAGCGACCAGGGGCTGGTTTCCAGATAAGGTTTATCCAGCGGCAAGCTGGCGCCCTGACGCTGCGCATCTTCGGTATTTTCATCTTCAATCAGACGAGCAATCTCTTTTTCACCCAAGACACCAACCAGCGTCTTATTGACCACCACCGGCACGACATCCAGCCCGCCCTTACCCAGCAAATGAGCAACATTATTCCTGTCATCATCCGGCGAAACATGGAAGTAGGTATGGTTCATCATTGAACCCAGCGTCCGTTCGCCTTCACGGCATTGCAGCAGTTTCTTCACTGACAGCATGCCACGCAAATGGTAATCATCGACGGTAATGAACAGTTGTGTGGGTATTTCATCGGTTTGCAATTGCGACAAAAAATAGTCTTTTGCCTCATTCACTGTCATCGTGCCAGAAACGGTGATGAAATCTGAGCTCATGTAGCAGGCAACAGAAGATTCTTTGTGAACTATTGCCGGTGCGGCAGTCACCAGTGCTGAAGAATATGGAAGTGATTTAATCATGTTAGTCCCTATTTCTGTTTAAACTTCAACAGTGAATCGCATAGGGGCGTTAACCAAAGAGGGAGTGCAGACAGCCTATCTCCGCGTCCAGGTTTTAGCACTATACAACGTATCTGAAAAAATTTTCAGAAGTTACTTTGGGCTAAACCTTAATCCGATAAAGCCTGTCTTAACCTTGATGGTTAGGAAGTTGGATCCGTTTTTTTCCTTTAGATCAGAGGCAAAAGAGGGGGGTAGGATCATGAGTTTCATCTGCTCAGGCAGCACGAGGGTGACGA
>Ga0114969_10004578_pt1 | contig 10920 bp, 10 predicted proteins | sample M_130807_MF_Meta_FD_87316 | JGI IMG/M metagenome (GOLD analysis project Ga0114969, IMG submission 87316) | Freshwater microbial communities from Lake Montjoie, Canada to study carbon cycling - M_130807_MF_MetaG | ecosystem: Environmental > Aquatic > Freshwater > Lake | place: Lake Montjoie...
GGTGAAAATAGCGCTTCTGTATTGAGTTCCAATATCGTTTCCTTGCGAATTGAGCGTTGTTGGATCATGCATCGTCCAAAACTCTTCAAGCAAACGCTGATATGAAATAATTTTAGGATCGAAAGTGAGTGAAACTATTTCTGCATGGCCAGTTACCCCCGTACACACTTGCTCATATGAAGGTTGCGGACGTGTTCCACCCATATATCCAACACTTGTTTCAGTTACGCCATCCAATTGCCAAAATCGCCGCTCGGCTCCCCAAAAACAACCCGTTGCAAAATATGCGCTCTCTGTCATGTATCTATTGTGATACCTCAAGCCTAAACTCGCTACTCGCTGATAGATTAACGAAGTGCGCCCCCGTAGCTCAGGGGATAGAGCACCGCCCTCCGGAGGCGGGTGCGCAGGTTCGATTCCTGCCGGGGGCACAAGCGGGTTAACACTAGTTAGTTGCATTAATAAGGTAGGTGAGCGTCTCAAAGTTTAAAAATGAAAGAATTAATGAGTGGTGAGCGAGGTAAATCACTCAACTAATCGCAAACTACCGGCAATTGTCCTTGTTTAAGCAATCAATAGCAGGGAGAATAAACCCCTTGGAACGCTCACCTAATCATTACGAGTGACCATACATACGTGAGCATTCACTGTCATGTACATGAAGTGTTTTGCGAGAAAGGGTGGGTACCTCATGGATTGGCGACATCAATCTGCCTGCAGAGATGAAGATCCTGAACTCTTTTTCCCTGTTGGAAATACCGGACCTGCCATTACACAAATTGAAGAAGCAAAAAAAGTTTGTCAGCGATGCATCGTTAAAGATCCTTGCTTGGCATGGGCGCTAGAAAGTGGACAAGACGCCGGAGTATGGGGCGGACTGTCCGAAGATGAGCGACGCGCACTCAAACGACGTGCTGCGAGAAATCGTGCTCGTCTTATGGAACAAAATCAAAACAATTTTTAAATAGGAAAACTTACGGAAGCTCTGGTCCCTGCATCTTTTGAAACTATCTGTAATTCGCCTTGCAACTCATTTTGCGTCAGCGTTCTAACGATTTGAAGTCCAAGGTTTGACGAGGCATTTAACTCAAATCCAGTAGGTAATCCAACTCCATTATCTTCAACAAATAATGTACAGGTCTGCGCATCCCTCTTCGCAATTATTCGCATCTGACTCCCCTGAGTGGCGAGCCCATGTTCGAGGGCATTATGAATCAACTCCGTGACGATAAGTGCCAAAGGAGTAGCAAGGCGAGGTTCTAACGTGCCGATCAAACCCTCCTTTTCAATTCCAATTTCGCTCATTCTCGGACTGAGTTCTAATGCATTTGCGAGCAAGCGGTCAAGAACATCATCAAATTCAACAGACTCTTCTGAGCTGTTAGACAACGTTTCATGAACGATAGCAATGGATGCGATTCTGCGAACTGCTTCATCGAGTGCATCGCGTGCAGAACTGTCATCTATCCTGCGAGATTGAAGTCGAAGTAGAGCAGATACTGTCTGGAGATTATTTTTTACTCTATGGTGAATCTCTCTAATTGTTGCATTCTTCGTTACCAATTCTCGTTCTCTTCGACGAAGCTCTGTGACGTTGTGCAGCAAAACTATTGCGCCAATTCGGTCAACGCCGTGAACAATAGGCATCACTAATAAATCTATGGTTCCGCCAGTATTTTCACATTCGACTCGTTGCAAAGTCTTACCACTGAGCGAACTGCGTAGACCTTCTTCATGTGGATCTTGCCTCGTTTTTGCTAGCGACTCAGCAACTTCACCGAGAGAGCTGCTCTCTAATTCACTCCCCCAGCCGAGTCTGCTAAAAGCAGATCGCGCATTAGGACTTGCATAGGAGATAACGCCATTGTTATCCAATCGAATCAAACCATCTCCAACTCTTGGGAGCGGGTCGAAAAGTGGAATTGCATCAGGGAAAGGAAAGGTTCCTTCGGCGACCATCCGATACAAACTATGTGCAATTTCCCGATAATTTAACTCAAGTCGACTTGGTGATCGCATCAAATCCGCATTGCGATGACGAGATATCACAGCAATTGTTTGACCTTGGAAAGTAACTGGAATAGTTTCTTCTTTTATAAGAAGATCTCCAATTTGCTCTGGTTCAGAATCTCTAACAATTTCACCATCAGAAAGCGCACTATCAATGCCAGCTTGCTCCCCCCAAGCAATTTCCTGACCAATTACATCGTGAGCAAAAACAGTTGCAGCAGTAGTGGGACGAATATGTGCGACCGCAATATGTCCAGTTGGCCAGCTCTTGGCATCCTTACGAATGGGAACCCAGAGGATTAAATCAGCAAAGGAGAGATCAGAAAGAAGTTGCCAATCAGCAATTACCTCATGAAGTCTATGACTCTGTTCCACTGTGATTGGATTCTTCTTCGCGAGTAGTTTTTCAAGAGTAGGCATGACTTAGATATCCTTCAAAATAAGGGATTTCATTTACTTCACCCATTGGGGTAATACGTCAGCAATTTCTTGAGTGGCATACCAAGTTAATTCTGGCTCTAGCGTTTCAGCAACCAACAACGCCTCCACTTGTGTCCAAGAAATCGGGGCTAATAAAAGAACTTGGCTTCCGTCCTCTGCACCTGTTTGTGCCGACTTTAGGTCAACTGCAATGGTTAAACCCACTCGCGCCTGTGTTCCCTGTAAAGCCCTTGATTCATCGGCAGCATGACAGGAGAGTTCAAATTCTCGTTCTTCTTCATCAACTTCTGAATTACTTTCAAAAAAAGCTTGCGTTGTTATAAAAGCGCGTTCAAATCTTGACTCACCATCTGCCAAAAAAGTAGCCAACTCCTTGGGGGTAAGTGCAATATATCCGCGCATGGGATAAGCGTATAAGAGATTACCCGGCTATCTCGACCGCAATTTTGGATATAGCTTTACGCAAGATCCCACGCTCATCAATGTCTATCAGAGTCGAACTCTCGTTTTGAGCCCTTTCCACAGAACGGGAATCCCGTGGCAGAGTAAATATTCTGGAAGGTTTGAGTGGCGCAAGTGCTGAAAGAAATGAGCTCTCTTGCTCTGCTGATTTTCTATTCTTAGATTTGAAGTTGAGTAATACATTGATTTTGGCAGGAATAGTTAAAAGTGAAAAAGTCTTGGCCACATTCATCATTCGATAAATTCCTAAGTTGTCAGCGCTTCCCGCAAAGATTAGATCATCGGCATTGTCACACGACCAATGAATAGCGCTAGATGTCCATCGCCTATCGGTGAGAGAGTCCGATATCTTCTCTATGGACCCAAGGTCGGTAATTACGAAATCAAAGCTGGAAACAGCAGAGTCCATATATGAATCAAAATGAGCAATATGTTCGCGTGTTATTTCGCCTACACTCAAATCTTTAGCAATAGTTAACCACTTGTCTTCACTTTGCAGATTGCGTAGTGCAAGGAGGAATGCGATGGCGGGCCTCTTCACATCGGCATCGAGAAGAAGAACTTGCTTTCCTAGAACGCTCAGTTCCATCGCTAAATTGATTGCAAAAGTTGTCGCTCCCACAGCGGACGACGTGGAACCGATCCCAATAACTTTGGCACGTCTATGAGTTTTGGGGAGTCCAAACATGGGGCGAACCATCGGTGCCCTTACAAATCCTCGCACTATCGAAACAAGTTCATTTGCGTTTTCGGGTAGCTTGAGCAATTCGCTAAAACCATCTTGATTCTTAGATTCTGCGCTGAACCCAATCATTTGCCTAAGCGAACCAGATAGTTGTTCAATCGATTCTGTATTCAATCCCGGTAAATCTGGTGTGTAGATGAGTAAAGCGTTTTGTGCAATGTCAGGATTATTAGAGACAAACGCCTCTATCGAATCAAGATCGAGCCCACGATAAATAATGCTCCACCCTTGACTATAAAGTGTGCCCGCAACGAATCCTTCAAACTCTGAATTTGCAATTGCAGTAATTATGGTAGGTAAAGATATTTCTACGTTGTTTTTCATTGCTAACTATGCGCCCGGACAATAACTATGCGTCCTGTTGATGTTGCATCAATTATCGAGATGATTTGTTCTGATTGAAGTGAAATGGTTAGCCAAAGATCGCCACCAAGATTCTGACCCTTGGAATTAATTCCAACTATGAATGCGCCTCGAATGAGAAGTTCTGCAGGTGCGACGTCACTTGAAACTTTTGGATCCCCAACATGATAGAGACTGACTTTCTCTCCGACGGCAATGTCTGCTGGGACATCATATGAATGAACGCTGATCGGCACGGTGCTATTTAATTGAGTTGACTCGGCAAAGGAAATTGCGGAAGTAGGAATCAACTCCCCTGCATTTACTTGCTTAAGGACAACACTTCCAACTATGTTGCGATTATTTAGAAAGTAACGATTTTGTCCTGCACCCAACGCGACATCTACCGCTAATACGTCAGAGGAAAGTATGGTGTGACCAGGAATCAGAGTGACTCTGGCACTTAAGGCTGGTGAGCTGCGATTTGCCATGAAACTTAAAATGAACGCAGAACAGAATGAGGCGACAATCAAACTCACTGCGGTGATCAATCTTGCCCGACTTCTTTTTTGATAGTTACTCATGCGGGTCACTTAAGGACATCACCCGACATATTGTTCGCTTGCATCCACAGTCATACTTTGGGATGACTTGGCTTTCAGCCTTTAAGTGGGAGTAATTTCTTTTTGATCACGAGATTGTCTCCTCATGTCAATCCTTCAAGTTCAAGCGCCACATCACTCTCCTCAAAAGCCATTTCTCTACTCAACGCCATCACATTTCGGCGAAGAGTTTGATCCCGATTTTGCCCCAACTCCGACATCGGCAAGCGAGCTACCTAATTTAGATATCTGGACCCTTAAATTTGGAATAAGTGTTTTAGAAATATTGGCCTCGCGTCGTTCTCCCGCTCAACTTTCTCGTTGGTGCCACCAATCTATTTATGCGGAACTAGTAAAAAAAGTTGGAAGTGTCAGCGAAGTGGGAAGAGTTCGTAAGGTTTATAGGTGTGAACCTTTAGATGGAATTAGCGAATCAACCATTACCGTTAAATTTGAAAAACGCATAAGGGCGCTCGTTATGCGATTCGAAGGTGTCGATAAGAGATGGCTTTGTACTTCGTTAACCCTGCTTTAAGAAATTAGCTTTCTCCGTGGCATCTCTTGTACTTTTTACCTGAACCACAAGGGCAAGGTGCGTTTCTTGATATTCCTGACGATTGCACAACTCCAGATTCGTCAGCAGCAGAATAGAGAAGTTGGGTCGGAGCTTGAGGAGTATTCAAGCCCTTTGCGCTCAACTCTTGATCCGAATCTTCAACACTAACTTCTACATTGAAAAGATAACCGGCAATTTCTTCCTTAATTGCATCCATCATTGCCGAGAATAAGTCATAACCTTCTTTTTGATATTCAACAAGTGGATCGCGTTGTGCCATGGCACGCAAGCCAATGCCCTCTTGCAAATAATCCATTTCATAAAGATGCTCACGCCATTTGCGATCGAAAACACTCAGTAAAACTTTTCGCTCTAGCTCACGCATAACTTCTGAACCTAAAGATTCTTCTCGCTGTGCATACGCGGCAATCGCGTCATCGATTACTCGTTGCGATAAATAATCAGAATCTAATCCAGCGCGCCCGCCAAGCTCTTTTTCGAGATCCTCAATTGTGAAGGAAACTGGATAAATAGCTTTAAGCGCAGTCCAAAGAACTTCTAAATCCCAATCTTCGGCATAACCTTCAGCTGTTGCAGCCATAACGTAAGCATCAAGTGTGTCGTGCATGAAGTCAGCAACTTGTTCTTGAATATCTTCACCCTCTAAAACAAGGCGACGTTCGCCGTAAACAACCTGCCGTTGACGGTTAAGGACGTCGTCATATTTCAAAACATTTTTGCGAATCTCGAAGTTCTGGGATTCCACCTGAGTTTGTGCTGAGCGGATAGCGTTACTCACCATTTTGGATTCGATTGGAGTGTCTTCCGGAATACCGGCAGCAGATAGGAAACGTTCAACTAGTCCAGAATTGAATCGACGCATCAAATCATCTTGTAGAGAGAGATAAAAACGTGACTCTCCTGGATCGCCTTGACGTCCAGAACGACCACGCAACTGATTGTCGATACGACGTGACTCGTGGCGTTCGGTACCTAAAACGTAAAGGCCACCGAGTGCTACAACTTCGTCGTGTTCTTTAGAAATTGTTTCTTTTTGTTTTGCAATCTCGATTGGCCAAGCACTTTCATATTCTTCAGGTGTATCAACTGGTGATAGTCCACGGCGTTGAAGTTCAAAATCTGCCATAAATTCTGGGTTACCGCCAAGCATGATGTCGGTTCCACGGCCAGCCATGTTGGTAGCAACTGTAACTGCACCTAAAGTTCCGGCACGCGCCACGATAAGAGCTTCGCGCTCGTGATGCTTAGCATTGAGGACTTCGTGAGGAATTCCATTTTTCTTGAGTACAGCAGAAAGTTCTTCAGATTTTTCAACGCTCACGGTACCAACAAGAACAGGTTGACCTTTGCGGTGCCTTTCAACAATATCTTTAGCGACAGCAGTAAATTTTCCGGCTTCTGATTTATAGACTAAATCTGGTAGATCCTTGCGAACCATTTCGCGATTAGTCGGAATTGGTACAACACCTAACTTATAAATTTGATGAAATTCAGATGCTTCAGTCATGGCAGTACCAGTCATGCCTGAAATTTTTCCGTATAAGCGGAAATAATTCTGAAGAGTAATTGTTGCCAAGGTTTGGTTCTCGTCTTTAATCTCAATGCGCTCTTTTGCTTCTAGGGCTTGGTGCATGCCTTCGCTGTATCTCCTGCCAGCAAGAACACGACCTGTGTGCTCATCAACGATCAGGAGTTCGCCATTCATTACTACATAATCTTTGTCTCGCTTAAATAACTCTTTGGCGCGTACGGCGTTGTTTAGATAGCCAATAAGTGGGGTGTTTACTGCCTCATAGAGGTTACTAATCCCAAGCAGCTCTTCTACCTTTGTAACTCCCTCTTCAAGAATGCTACTTATTTTCTTCTTTTCATCTACTTCATAGTGAACATCTCGTTGTAATTTTCCAGCAATAGTATTGAACTCGACATACCATTTCGTTGCTTTATCAGCTGGCCCACTAATGATTAATGGTGTCCGCGCTTCATCAATCAAAATCGAGTCAACTTCGTCGACTACCGCGAAGAAATGCTTCCTCTGAACGCAATCTTCAAGAGTCCAAGCCATATTGTCTCGAAGGTAATCAAAACCAAATTCATTATTTGTGCCATATGTAATATCCGCGTTATACGCATCGCGCCGCTCTGCCGGAGTCATCGATGCCAAAATTACGCCAACGCGCATGCCGAGGAATCTATGAATTCGACCCATCCACTCACTATCGCGCTCTGCCAAATAATCATTCGTTGTTACAACATGCACGCCTCTTCCTGCAAGTGCATTGAGATATGAAGGTAGTGTTGCAACTAAAGTCTTTCCTTCACCAGTTCGCATTTCTGCAATATTGCCCCGATGAAGCGCTGCCCCGCCCATGAGTTGTACATCGTAATGACGTTGTCCCAGAGTTCTTTTTGCAGCCTCTCGAACCACAGCGAATGCTTCAGGCAAAAGATTATCTAATGTTTCGCCCTTATTTATTCTTTCTTTGAAGATATCTGTCATATTGCGAAGTTCGTCGTCGCTCAAAGAAGAAATATAATTTTCATGAGAATTTACGGCAGTGACCACTTTGCTCAAGTCACGAAGAACCCGTCCTTCGCCCGCACGCAAAATTCGATCAAGAAATGCTGGCATTCACATACCCTTCACGTAAGTTCTTCGTCTGATTGGAGCACATACGCCCTCTTCCAGTCCCTGTGCTTATCGTAGAGGAAGAGCCACGCAAGCAGTAACCGCACAAATGACCTTAAATCCCGCACCTTCCAGGGTTTTTACAGCCTCTCCTAAGGTTGCCCCGGTGGTGACAAGGTCATCTACAAGAATCACCAGTTCACCTCGGCCAAGTGTTGTTTTTGTAGAAAGTGCACCTGAAAGATTTTCAAAACGCTCACGAGCAGGCAATCGAGATTGATCGAGAACAGACCTTCGATGTATCAAGATATCTGCCGTTTCTTTTCGATTCTCCCTTCCAAGAGTTGCCACAATATCTGCCAGAAAATTGTGACCACGTTTGCGAATGGCACTTTTCTGTGAAGGAATTGGAACTAAAAGCGCTCTAACCGTTTTAAGTCTTGGAATGTGAGAGATGGAATCATTAATTGCAGAGCAGATGTAACTCTTCGCCTTTTCTATTCCATGCTCTTTTGCAGCTAAGAGAATGTGCTGTGCCGTATTGGAGTAATGCCTAGAAGAATAGACAACCGTTTCTGGGAGCGCTGTGATCAAATTTTGCTTTGACCACTCTGATTCACAGGAGAAACATAAATTTGAACTCAATACTCCACAACCGAGGCACCGAGGCGGGAAAAGTATGTGACCTAATTTTTCTACAAGTTCCATGAAGTAATTGTGGTGCAAAGAAAAGTTGTGCCACTTCTCAGAATTAAGACTCTGTGGAGTAATAGTCCAATGGTTCTAAACGAATCAATCTACTTTCAATTTGTTGACCCGCTTCTCTAGGAAGTGTGAGAACGAAGTGGGCACCTTTGCCTGGTCGACCCCACGCCTCTAGCTCTCCATTATGTAAACGCGCATCTTCAAGTGCAATGGAAAGTCCTAGCCCAGTTCCACCGCGAACTCGCGCTCTAGAGGGATCTGCTCTCCAAAACCTGTCGAACACTCGAAATGCTGCTTCTGCTTCTAAACCAATTCCATGGTCCCGAACTCCCACTGCAATCGTTCCTTGTGACTCAACAATTTTCACTTGGACTGGCTTGGAATCTGAGTATTCAATTGCGTTATTGATGAGATTTCTCAAAATTCTCTCTACACGACGAGAATCCGCCTCAATAATGACTGCGTGACCAGTGGAACTAAAATCAATTTCAGCTCCTCGTTCTTTCGCAACAAGTGAAAGATCTGCGATACACCTTTCGATGAGCTCAGATATATCAAATTTCGCACTCTCTAACACTGCTACTCCTGCATCGAATCTACTTACTTCGAGTAAGTCTTCTAACAACCTATCAAATCTATCAATCTGAGCAGCAAGTAATTCTGCACTTCGAGCAACGCTCGGATCAAAATTGTTTCGTGCAGAATGAACAACATCTGAAGCCATGCGCAAAGTCGTTAATGGAGTCCGCAATTCATGGGATACATCAGAAACAAATCGTTGCTGAACCAAGGAAAGGTTTTCAAGCCGAAGGATCTGAGTCTGCAGCGAACTAGCCATGTCGTTAAATGAGGTTCCGAGGCTAGCAATCTCATCATTATTCTCTATGGGCATGCGCTGATCAAAATCACCTGTAGTGAATTTTTCTGCAATCCGAGCAGCATCTTGAACTGGTTTCACAACTTGTCTTACGACGAGCCAAGTTATGAGTCCGATAAGGAAAAGTAAGAATATGCCTGCAATTAACAAATAGGTACGGACCAAGTCTAATGTGGCATTTTGATTAACTAAACTAAAAATTAAATACATCTCATAGCGACCAACAGTTGGAATCGTGATTGTCTGACCAACCGCAAGCCCAGGGATTCGATTTCCACTTGCATAGGTAATTGTCGTCAGCGCCCATTCTGTTCCTAGACTCTTGCGCACACGATTTCTTAATTCCTTTGGAATTACAGTTGGATCGACTAAGTTGGAAGTAGATTGATAATCAATCTTTCCTTGAGCCAAGCCTCCGCTTCTCAATAATGCGATTTCTCTTCCGTTTACTGTGGCACTGATTGTTGCTGAATTTGCAACTATATCTTTTACAATGCTCCCAATTACTGCTTGTTTTGAGTTACCCACGAAAGAAAATCGGTACTGTGCGTTAAAGACTGCTGAGCGAGTCTCTGCTATAGAAGAATCCAATTTCACATTGAGAATTCCATCGGAAAACTTGTTGTACAGCGCTGACCCTACTATTCCAAAAAGCACGAGTGAGAGTACGACTGTTGAAAAGATAACTTTTACTGCTAAAGAATTACGAAGTCGGGTTCTCCGTGTAGAACTCACGATGCACCCGTCGCTCCAGCTTTATAACCCACTCCTCGAACTGTTACGACGATCAACGGGTTCTCAGGGTCCTTTTCAATTTTGGCGCGCAATCTCTGAACGTGGACATTCACTAACCGCGTGTCAGTTGAGTGTTGATAACCCCACACTTCACTTAATAGTTCGTCACGCGAAAATACTCGACCTGGTTCTTTAGCAAGTGCTACTAACAGTTCAAATTCAAGGCGAGTAAGTTGAATCGCTTTGCCTTGTCTTGTGATTTGGTGGGCTACAAGGTCCATTGCCAGATCTGCAAGATTGAGTTTGCCAAGTGAGCCAACGTTTGTACGACGCAACCGGGTTTTTATTCGAGCAATCAATTCGGATGTGTGTTTAAACGGTTTCACCATGTAGTCATCTGCGCCAGCTTCAAGGCCTAAAACGACGTCTTGTGTATCGCCTTTTGCACTCAGCATCACGATTGGAACCATGGATTCAAGTCTGATCAATCGACAGACTTCTATCCCATCAATTCCAGGAAGCATGACGTCGAGCAGAACTAAATCTGGTGGATTATTTCGAAAAACTTCTATGACTTCGTCGCCACGTGCAACTAAGTCAACATCGAATCCTTCACCTGTGAGGACAATTCCCAACTGCTCTAGTAGGTCCTGGTCGTCATCGACGACCATAACCAGGGTCATTAGCTACCGTGTTCCCACGAATTGAGATACATATCCTGTGCAGGTGTAAGGGTGTCAATTTCTCCGCCCATGCTCTTCAACTTAAGTTTTGCAACTTCTTTATCGATATGAA
>Ga0114969_10004579_pt1 | contig 10920 bp, 12 predicted proteins | sample M_130807_MF_Meta_FD_87316 | JGI IMG/M metagenome (GOLD analysis project Ga0114969, IMG submission 87316) | Freshwater microbial communities from Lake Montjoie, Canada to study carbon cycling - M_130807_MF_MetaG | ecosystem: Environmental > Aquatic > Freshwater > Lake | place: Lake Montjoie...
CAGCAAGGCCAACCGTCAACCGACGCGGCCAGCGTATTGCAAGGCGCTATGCTGACCTTCGGCGGCCATAAAGGTTCGGCGCTGGCAGCCATGGTGGAGTTGATTGCCGGGCCACTGATTGGCGATATGACCAGCAAGGAGTCGCTGGCTTATGATGCCCAAACCGGCTCTTCCCCTTACGGTGGCGAATTGATTATCGCTATGGATCCCGCACGTTTTCTGGGTGCAGATCAACAGGCACACTTCGCCCGCGCGGAAGCCCTGTTTACCAACATGCAGTCACAAGGGGCGCGTATCCCAGGAGAAAGGCGTTTTCAGGCTCGGCAGCACAGCCAACAGCATGGAGTCACACTACCACAGGCGTTATACGATGAGATTGTGGCGCTATGCCGGTGATACAACAGGCCCGCGCTAACGGCGGGCCGATAAGTTATCGGAGAGTTATCTAATCACCATCACCGACGTTTTGGCATGGCGCACGATGGCTGCGGCGTTCGAACCCAGAAGATAGGTTTTCACGCTTGGGCGGCGGGAACCGATCACGATCAGATCGGCCTCTATCTCTTCGGCAAGCAGTAATACTTCGTCGCGCGGCGAACCGAAGCTGATGGTATACGCCAAGTTCTCCAGCGGCAGATCGATTTCCGCCATGATTTTCTTCAGCCCTTCAATCGCTTTCACTTCCGCCTGATTCTCAAACTCTTTGATGCCGAAGGAGTAGGCGGTAACGAACGCCGAGGCATCGGGCAATGCATGGAAAAAATGCACCTTGGCTCCAGACATTTTTGCCAGATACTCGACATGCTTGAGAGCATGTTCGGTCAACACATCTTCTGAAATATCTATCGGTACTAAAATGGTCTTGTACATATTCAATCCCTTCTTTATTTACCGTTATGGAATCAGTTTACTGCCGCACAGCAGGATGGTGAATCGGTTTATGCCACTTTTGTGAGGCATGGCAGGAGAAGATAGAATCATCGCCATCCGCTATCATTGGCCTGTTATGCTGTAAAAGCCTTTTGGAGTAGTCAGATGTTTTCTTGGCAACGCCTCAGCCAAGATGTCGTTATTTCGCCTCGTCCCAAGCAGCCTAGATGCAAAGTCACTGCTCACCGCTGATTCAACCAATGATTTTTACTTTTGTGACTAGCGCCGCAAAACCAGAGAAATGTGCGCAGCAGCGTAACCTATCTGCCTCGGCGGCACGCCAGCCGCCGCAATAAACTGATTAAAACTCAACTGCCCTTTCTGAAATCAATCTTCATAGTGCAACATTCCACTTCACCCAAGCACATGAAATTAAGCGTTCAATCGCATTACTTTTTCTCATGCTAATTTTGCAACATGCTTTCGAATCAATAAGATAAGACTTTTCAATGCTGTTCATTTGCTATGGCAAAGAGTAATCTTCCGCCCCTTGGATGCCCGCTTTGCCTTCAAAGTGTAAAGAATAATCGACTTTTATCCCGCACATAAATGTTGTAAACATGTTGCATAAAGATGGCGGTATTGAGTTACCTTACTAAAGCCGGGACACCCGGATAAACACATAAAAAAGAGCCACTTCAGAGCTCGCAACTTCATTCATGACAGGTAAAACAGGACATCATCAGATGGTAGATCATTCTAAAATAGCAACGGATGCCACGCCAGGATCAGAAGATCATCTAAGACGAAACCTTACCAACCGACATATTCAACTGATCGCCATCGGTGGCGCAATTGGTACCGGTTTGTTTATGGGTTCCGGCAAAACCATCAGTCTGGCTGGGCCTTCCATCATTTTTGTGTACATGATTATCGGCTTTATGCTTTTTTTCGTGATGCGCGCGATGGGCGAACTGCTGCTCTCCAACCTGCAATATAAATCTTTCAGCGATTTCGCCGCCGATCTGCTCGGCCCATGGGCGGGTTTTTTCACCGGTTGGACCTACTGGTTCTGCTGGGTGGTGACCGGCATTGCCGACGTAGTCGCCATTACCGCCTACGCCCAGTTCTGGTTCCCCGATCTGTCGCAATGGGTCGCTTCGCTGCTGTGCGTTTTGCTGTTGCTCAGCCTAAACCTGGCGACGGTAAAAATGTTCGGTGAGATGGAGTTCTGGTTTGCGATGATCAAAATCGTCGCCATTGTCGGCCTGATTATTGCTGGTTTGGTCATGGTGGCTATGCACTTCGAATCGCCAACCGGCAGCGTCGCTTCGTTCTCGCATTTGTGGAATGACGGCGGCATGTTCCCGAAAGGCATCAGCGGTTTCTTTGCAGGCTTCCAGATCGCGGTATTCGCCTTTGTGGGGATCGAACTGGTGGGCACCACCGCCGCAGAAACTAAAGATCCAGAAAAAGTGCTACCACGCGCGATTAACTCTATTCCGATCCGCATCATCATGTTCTACGTGTTTGCGTTGATCGTGATTATGTCGGTGACACCGTGGAGTTCCGTGGTTGCCGACAAGAGCCCGTTCGTTGAACTGTTCGTCTTGATTGGCCTGCCCGCTGCGGCCAGCGTGATTAACTTTGTCGTGTTGACCTCTGCGGCCTCTTCCGCCAACAGCGGGGTATTCTCCACCAGCCGTATGCTGTTCGGTCTGGCGCAAGAAGGGGACGCACCAAAGTCGTTTGCCAATCTTTCCAAGCGTGCGGTACCGGCCAACGGCCTGACCTTCTCCTGCATCTGCTTGCTGGGTGGTGTGGTGCTGATTTACCTGATCCCGAACGTGATGACGGTATTTACCCTGGTCACCACCGTTTCAGCGATCCTATTTATGTTCGTTTGGACCATCATTTTGTGCTCATACCTGGTTTACCGTAAACAGCGCCCGGCGCTGCACCAGAAATCGATCTACAAAATGCCTGCCGGTAAGCTGATGTGCTGGGTATGTATGGCGTTCTTCGTGTTTGTGCTGGTGCTGTTGTCACTGCGTGACGATACCCGCCAGGCGCTGATTGTTACGCCGCTGTGGTTCGTTATTCTAGGGATCGGCTATCAGTTTGTCCGCCGCAAAAAGGCCTGATTCCCCCCTCTGTCGATTAGCGGTGGTGCAGGCCTGGCTGCCGCTCAACGTAGTGCAATCAACCGCTGACAACAGCGGTTGAATCAAACCTCAAGAGTCTGAGCTGGATTGCAACCAAGCAATCACTCGGGCTACCGGGCTACCGGGTACTACTTTATTTTGCGTCAACAGGCAATAACCGCTGCCGTCCTGTTCAAAACCAAACGGAGCAATTAACAAGCCAGCCTTGATATCATCCCGCACATGCTGCCAGGGGCCAATAGCAATGCCGACGCCCGCAACTGCGGCTTGCAGGCTGAAATAGAAGTGATCGAAATACTGCTGTGGCTGATTAGTGAGTGAGATCCCCTGCGAGGTAGCCCAATCGCGCCAGGCATACGGGCGAGTGGCGGCATGCAATAACAGAGCGTTGTCACGTAAATGTTTTTCCACACCGTCGTCTACCACAAACTGATCGAGCATCTCAGGCTTGCATACCGGGCCAACCTTTTCGACAAACAAAGGCTCACTGTGCACATTACTGCCCCAGTCAAAATCGTTACGACGTATCGCCACCGTCGTGCCATCGCGAAAAGCGAAAGGCCCTCCACCGGCGACCAACTGCAGATTGATTTCCGGTAAAGCTTCCTGAAATGCAGGTAAGCGGGGGATCAGCCAGCGCATCAGCAATGTGGGCTCACAGGAAAGGACTATCGGTGCATCCTGCGCCTGCTGGTACAACTCTTGGGTAGTATCCTCCAGAATACCGAATGCCTGCTGCGTAGCCTGAAACAACTTACGGCCCGCGGAGGTCAGAAATACTCGTCGATGGCGGCGTTCAAACAGTGCTACACCAAGTTCATCTTCAAGTGCGCGCACCGCTCGGCTCACTGCACCGTGCGTCAGGCTCAGATTCTGTGCCGCCAGCGTAAAACTTTCCCTACGTGCCGCAGCCTCAAAACAACGTAACCCGCCTAGTGACAGTTGCCGACCGACTTTGCGTGAGCATTTCTCACCAATATGGTCAGTTTTCATCGTTTGTCCCCGTACATTTTTTCCTTATAAATCAAATACAAAAAACCAATTTTTGAGCGTAAAAATCATGACCGAACTCTTAGCTGTTGTCTCTATTACTTTATTCGCTGTAATAAGCCCTGGGCCTGACTTTGCAATGGTTTCGCGCAATAGTCTGTTGCTCTCACGCCGTGCCGGGTTACTGAATGCCTGTGGCATCGGCGCTGGCGTGCTGGTTCATATCTCTTATACCCTTATCGGCATCGGAATGCTGATACTACAATCTTTGTGGGTATATTCTTTATTCAAGGCTGTCAGCGCAATCTGGTTGATCTATCTGGGCATTACCATGCTGCGCCAGGCAAATCTGCCGTTCGTATCGCAAACCTCTGTCACCTCCAATGATTTAGGTGCGCTAAAAACCGGCTTTCTGACTAACCTACTCAATCCAAAAACCACTCTGTTTATTGTCAGCCTGTTTGTACAGGTGGTTGATCCCCAAACCCCAGTTGCGGTGCAGATCGGCTACGGGCTGTTTATTTCATTGGCACACGTTATCTGGTTCAGTACCGTGGCATTGTTCTTTTCATCATCCGGCGTCAATGCCCGCTTCCTGCGCATGCGCCAAGGGATCGACCGGTTCTTTGGCGGGATCCTGATCGCTTTTGGTACCTTACTGGCCGCCACCCACTTCACGTCAAAGTGAACACGCTGCAAAGCTGAAAAACCCAGCAATCATCACCGGTAGTTATCCCTCAGGGCCGAACATCCATCGGCCCCATCTTGTTGCTGAACTACTGCAAGGTTAAAATGCCACTCAGCCTGCCATTCACAACCTGAACGTCATGGTCGATTCAAGAGGTGTTCTGCCTGCTCTTAAGCCAAGGCCAGGCGTTTATTTTTGCGTATTGCAAAGGGAAATAAGTCAGTGTCTAAAGATTTTGATGAACTAATAAGAGACATGGATCTTATTATTGAAAATGTAGACAGCTTCAAAGCTCTGGCTCCCCGCGTACCTCAGCCAACGGTGGAACCGCCAGCAGTTCATTATTACGATTCATTCTGCGAAAACATCGCGTTGAAAGTGGTACTGAAAGTCTTACTCTCATCAGTGGACAAAATCGTCAAAGTGCAGATCGCCAACAAAGTTGAGCAGGAAATCGCCCAGATCGAACAGCAGGTCGTGCGTGCCGGTGGCGGTCCGGTCGCCGCAGAAGATTTGGCACAAATGACACATTATGTTCGCCGTACCGTCAGTGATTTACTGGACTAGACTGACCTATCAATAACCGCCTTGGTGGCACCGACCTGTACCAAGGCTCGCTTAAAGCCTCTATTTTCGCCACCAAACGGCCTAAATTTTACTGAGCATAAGTGATGATTGATAATCAGGTCAGCGTTAAGAAACGTAAGAGAAACGTTTCGGCGGTAAATCCAGTGCCCTGGTTTTGCTCACCTTGACTGCTTTAGCGGGGTCGCCAGCAATAAACTCCAGCGTTGGCGAGTAGTAAAAAGGCAACCAAGCCTCATAACTGCTCTCCCATTCCCATTTCACCGGGCATGGCCACAGAATATCTTCATACAGAACGTAATAGATCCACCGTCCATGCGGACGGCGCGGCTTGACTGTTTTCATAGTGCCATCAGTAACTCTCTCACCCGTCGCATCGTTTTCTGCCCAATGATCCGATCAATCAAACAGCTATACTACCTCAGCGATCCCATCTGAGGCGAGAAACACCACTTTTTGATTACTTGGTTGTGATTAATTATAAAACAAGGGTGGCGAGCTGGCTAAAACCCGTTGAGACGAAGGTGCAAAACAGGATGGAGATATCAAGCGATGGGAGCAGCAAAACAGAAAACGCCGCAGCACCACGATTTCATTGGTATAAGTTCGTGTTGATAACAACGTTTCCCTGGTGTTGTGCAATACAGGCTATTGGTACCGTTTGGAGGTTGAATGTGTAACAACCGCCTTATTAATTATCGCCCAAGATACTAACAGGTGAAAATCACTCTTGCAATTTATTATAAAAAATGGTAGCAAAAACAATTAATTTGATCATCTTAATTTCAAGTAAAATTATTAGTTAAAAAATTATTTATTCGAGGTGGAAATGGACTCACTCAATAAAAACAATGAATCTTACTTAAATGGGCTCATCACCATGATGGAGCACTTAAATGAACCATGGGGTATCAAAGATCTCTCCTCACGCCATCTTTATATGAATAAAGCGGCCTATCTTTACACCAATACACCGCTCAATTTCGATATTGAAGGACGGTTTGACGACGAATTCCCCGCTGATTGGGCAGAATTAGCCTCAGATCTGCAAGAACATGACCGCCGTACCGAAGGTGCCCGAGAACGAGTTGCCGTTATAGAAACGCATTATTGGTATGGGAAAGACCATCTGACGCCATTTATCAGCGAAAAATTGCCAATCTACAATGATCAAGAAAAGCTTGTCGGGACCATGTGGAATGCCAGGCAACTGGATACGCTGTCCCCGCTTAAGTATATCAATCAGCAGAAACCCAGCCTTTTAATCACCGAAGCCAGCACTCAGCTATTCACTCAAGCAGAGCTCGATATCATATTTTTAATGCTGCAACGCTACTCGACCAAAGAGATTGCAACGTTATATAACCTCAGCAATAAAACGATAGAAAACCGGATCTACAGCATTTACCAAAAGGCAGATGTGCATACGCTCCAGCAGTTTGAAGAGCATTGCAAGCAGACAGATCTGGATAGATATATCCCCGAGCGCCTCGTGGAAAAAGGCATTCAGTTTATTTAACGCGAAGCAAAAGCTTATATCGGCAAAAACCGTAATAGCATCAAACTTTATGTGGTATTAGCGTTATAATCGCCTTCTCACTCCCCCACCTGAAAAAGCGCTATGGATTACTTACCGCTGTTTATCGATCTCAAGCAACGTCCGGTTCTGGTGGTAGGGGGTGGAAAAGTGGCCACGCGCAAAATTACCCAATTACAACGTGCCAGGGCGCAAGTGCTGGTCAACGTCGTCGATGCGCCTGCCGATGGTTCCTGCATTTTCCCGGCGATTATCGCTCGTTCACCGCTGGTGGTGGCTTTCTCTTCTGGCGGCCAGTCGCCCGCGCTGACACGTATTATACGTGAGAAACTGGAACAGCTTCTGCCCGCCAGCCTTGGCATGATGACGCGGATTGCCGGATTGTATCGTTCTCAGGTAAAGACACGGCTACCGGAGTTGGAAGTACAGCGCCGTTTCTGGCAGCGGCTTTTCAATGGAAGATTCGCCCGCCTGGTTGAATCGGGGCAAGAACAGCTTGCTCAGGCTGAGCTCCAGCGTGAACTGGCGCGCTCAGCCGAGCAACAACAATCCGAGGCCGATAAAACCCGCCGCTAGCTGCTGCTACCGGGGATAATGATATTGCTGTCTGCCAGCAGCCCCATATGGTTATACATCGCGCAAGCGGCATCCACGATATGCATCGCAATCGCCGCTCCGCTGCCCTCTCCCAGCCGCATCTCCAGGTGCAGATAGGGGGATAATTGAAGATGCTTGAGGGCGATCGCCGCACCTTTTTCCGCCGAAAAGTGCGATGGTAACAAATAGTGGTGCACTGCAGGCGCAATGCCACAGGCCACCAGCGCCGAAGCGTAGGAGAGAAAGCCGTCCAGCACCACCGGCAAGCCCGCCGCCGCCGCGCCCAGCATCACCCCGGCCATGCCCACCAGATCGTAACCGCCCAACTTGGCCAGCACGTCCAGCGCATCGTTAGCATCTGGCTGGTTGTGGGCAATTGCCTGGCGGACCACTGCCACCTTGTGATGCAACCGATCGCTGGGGAAATTGGCGCCAATGCCCACCACCTCTTGCGGATCGCTACCGGTCAAAACGCTGATGATTGCGGCGGCAGGCGTGGTATTGGCCATCCCTAACTCCCCGACGCCAAACAACGTAACCCCAAGCGCCACCTGTTCTAGCGTCAAGCGGGCGCTGGCCAGCAGCAAATCCTCCGCCTGCTGGCGCGTCATTGCCGCTTCTCGGGCGATATTGCCGCTGCCGCGCCCCACTTTCATATTGATCAGGCCCGGCAGCGGATCGCAGTCGATCCCGACATCCACCACCTTAACCTCGGCCCCGGCATTGGCGGCCAGCACGCAGACGCCGGTAATGCCTTTCACCATATTCAGCGCCTGAATTACAGTCACTTCGCGGGGCGATACCGTCACCCCTTCGGCATATACTCCGTGATCGGCAGCCATGACGATGATCTGCTTGCGCGTGGCAGCCATTCCGCTAAAACCGCGCATACCCGCCAGTTGAATAGCCAACTGCTCTAAACGGCCCAGGCTGCCGGGGGGCTTCAGCAGCCCGTCCAGCCGGGTTGCCGCCTGCTGCATGGCAACAGTATCCAGCGGCGCGATGGTCTCGATTAACGATGAAAGTGTTTGCATCAATTTATTCTCTTGTTGCAGGCTGCCAACGAGCCTGGCTATTAAAAGCGCGCAGCGCGACAAACCCTTCACGGATCTCCAGCACGCTGTAAGCCCCTTGCTCAAAATGGAAGTGCCACATACCGGCAGCAGGCATCGCCAAAAGCCCGGCCAGCAGCAGGCTCAGGCTGCCCTGATGCGCCACCAGCAGGCGGTTACCGCCGCCGTTGTCGGCTAACAGTTGCTGCACCTGTTGCTGAATGCGCTGAGAAAACTGCGGGAAAGACTCGCCTGCCGTCGGGCAGCCTTGCTGCCAATCCGCCACCCAACGGTTCCATGCCTCGGTGTCCTGCTGCTGCAAGTCCCGGTGATGGCGCATTTCCCAATCGCCAAAGTTCATTTCGTTAAAACCGCCGTCAACCTGCGCCGATAGCCCTCGTTGCCCCAGCACAATCTCAGCGGTATGCCGCGCTCGCAGCAGTTCGCTGCTGGTCGCCTGGGTAAAAGGCACCTCGGCCAGCCACTCTGCCACTCGCTGTGCCTGCATCACGCCCTGCTCAGTCAACAGCACATCGGTCATGCCGCAGAAAACCCCCTGCTGATTGGCCAAGGTTTGCCCGTGCCGCACCAGAAATAACCGCATCGTCATCACTCACAGCAGCGCCATTAAAAACACCAGTTCGGCCACTTCCACTGCCGCCCCCAAGGTATCGCCGGTCTGCCCGCCCAAGCGGCGGCGCAGATAGGTTCGCAGCAACAACACGGCGATCAACGTATACCCCAGCGCGAACATGGCTTTTCCCTGCCCCAACAGCATCACCAACACCGCCGCACAGGCCAACGTGGTTGCCGTTTGTATGCCGTTAATCCGGCCGATATAGAGATTCCCCAATCCATCGCCTTCGCGGGCATAGCGCTGGCGATACATCAGCAACACCAGTAGCGATCGCCCAACCACGCTTGCTGCCATCAGCGTGGCCAGCATCGGTAGCCCGCGCAGCGCCAGTTCGCTAACCACCAGCACCTTCGCCAACACAATAAACACCAATGCCAGCCCACCGTTGGTCCCCAGGCGGCTGTCGCGCATGATCTCCAGCATGTTCTCCCGGCTGCGGGCAGAGAACACACCGTCACAGGTATCGGCCAACCCATCGAGATGAAATGCCCCAGTCACCAATGCCAAAGTCAGCACATAAGCCAATGCCGCCAGCGGGAAGCCGCACCAGGGGGCCAGCAAGGTAAATACCCCGCCGCCAAGGGCACCGACGATCAAGCCAATCAACGGAAAACCGACGATGCCACGCTCGTAGTTATCCGGCTCCAGCCCTTGAGTCCAACGGGCGGGCACAGGAATACGCGTCATAAACTGCAAGGTGGCCAAAAACAGACGTAATCTCATTTGATTTTTACCTCGATACCGGAGATCACCAAAAACACCGTGTCGGCAGCGGCAGCCAGGCGCTGATTGACCCGGCCAGCAATGTCACGGAAATGCCGCGCCAAACGGTTTTCCGGCACGATGCCCATGCCCAACTCGTTGGTGACCAGATAAATCACCGCCGGGCTGCGGGCGCAGGCCGCCAGCAACTCGCCAATCTGCTGCTGAAGCTCATGCTCCACCGCCGCAAAATCGATCTGCTCAACCGGCGTGTCGGCCGTTAAAGCAAACATCTGGTTGGCAAGCAGCGTGGTGATACATTCAAGGATCACCGCCCCCCCTGCTGCCGCCTGTTCGTCAATCACCTGAGCCAGATGCTGACTGCCTTCCCAGGTGTGCCAATGGGCAGGGCGGCTTTGACGGTGCAATCTGACCCGTTCAGCCATTTCCTCATCGGTGACCAGCGAAGTGGCGATATACAACACCTGCTCGCTCGCGCCCGCCAAGCGTTCGGCCAGCGAACTCTTCCCGCTGCGTGCGCCGCCGGTAATCAGAATCACGAAACACTCTCCTCTTGATGGTTAGGTCTCCCCCTCTCCCTGTGGGAGAGGGCCGGGGTGAGGGGCTTTAATACAGAGACATTCCCCTCACCCTAACCCTCTCCCCAAAGGAGAGGGAACTGGTTAGTACTGGCTGGTATTACTCCTCTTCATAGCTGCTCATGATGCGGTAAATAGCTGCTATATCAATATGTTCCCGCATCGCATCGGCCAAAATATCAAACTGCTGCTGTTTATACTGGGTATAGTCCAATACTGCCCCCTCATCAATCGGCAGTCCTTTCCTGCTGCGTAACCCATTCAACAAGGCGCGACTGAAAGGACCACTGTCAAACAGACCATGAATATAGCTGCCCATCACGTTGCCCGCGCGGTTCACTGCGCCATCAAAGGCGCAGTCCGGTTCACCATTGCGCTGGGTTAAACGGGCAAAAGGCTGTGCTTGCGCCCCCAACTGCGTGGTCCCCATATGGATTTCGTAACCGGCCAGCACCTGCTCAGCGCAAGCGGATAAAATACCGGGCAGCGCAGGCTGAC
>Ga0114969_10004584_pt1 | contig 10911 bp, 7 predicted proteins | sample M_130807_MF_Meta_FD_87316 | JGI IMG/M metagenome (GOLD analysis project Ga0114969, IMG submission 87316) | Freshwater microbial communities from Lake Montjoie, Canada to study carbon cycling - M_130807_MF_MetaG | ecosystem: Environmental > Aquatic > Freshwater > Lake | place: Lake Montjoie...
CGGCGTCGAATTTTCCGGTAGCGCGAGTTTTACGAGGAACTTTGGCCGCTTGTATTCCTCGACGCGGACGGCGATTGAATTGGCAAAGCGCTGTTGTCCGTCTGCTTGTGCGACAATCGACCACTGCCCCGGTAGGCCGCCGGTCGCGATCGGAAAAGTGCCGTGGAACGAACCGTTGGCATTGGTCGCATGTTTGGCCTTGGCCACCTCGCGGCCATTGGCATCTCGCAACGTCACATCGATTGTGCGGTTGGCGATCGCTTGGTAGTCGCGAGTTTTGTAGTTGCTTGCGCAGGCGATCCCCTTGTAGAAGACAATCTGGCCTGGGCGATGAATGCCACGGTCAGTGACCAGCACGATCGTGGATGACGAATCGGGCTGCGTGTTCTGCCAAAAGTGGGTTGCATTGGTGCTGACTTCGTGCCGTTTGCCGTCCAGCGTGGCCGAGGCCACAAGCACAACTTCCGGACCTCGCTGATTGGCCTGGAGTTCGTAGCGGCCATCCTTGTCTGTTGTGGCCGTGCCCCGTTCCACAAAGCTCTGCTGCTCGCGCACAAACTTTTTCACGGTTGCACCGACGGCCGGTTCGCCCGTGGAACTGTCGACAACGTACCCAGACACAACGCCCTTCGACTGCTCAGACTTCGCCCAGCCCGGCGCACTCGACACAATTGCAAGTCGCGTCACCCAGACCATCGTGGCGTAAACCACGTTGTCGTTTTCACCAAAGTCAGCCTTCTGGCTGGCCAGCACCCAGTAAGCGCCTGGCTCAAGCGACTTAGCATCGAATGCGTTAGCCACCGGAATGTCGTGCTGACGCTGCTGGAAATCGGGCGTAACAGGCAGATCGGCAGCATGTTCTTTGAGAGCAGTCAGGGCCACAATCGCCTTGCGTTCATTGTCGTCGAGATACACAGAGTGTGGCTTACCGGCCTTGAGTTGGCCCAGCCAATCAGCACGAGCAATACGGACATGCACCTTGGCAAGATTGCGGTACGACACGCGGATCACCGGCCACGGCTGGGTCCACGAGCGCTCCGTCTGGAATGAACGCTCCTTGGATTCGATTTGCGAGATGAGATTTTTGCACATCGCCCCGCCGGGACTCTCGGGATGCAATTTGGCTCCCTGTGCGGCGATGGCTCGGGCCGCAACCATGTCGCCAGGCTCTCCCTGCCCGTCTCCCTGCCCAACGAGGCTCGCGAGGTGGAATCTGCCAATCGCCACAATCTCGTGGTCGCCCACACGGGCAATGAAGCCTTCAAGGGCCGACTGTTTTCGGCTGGGAAAGCTGTTGCCGCCCTCCCCGCTACCGAGCCACACAGCCGCACCGCTGGCCCATAAGAGCCGATCGAGGTCGGCGGCAAACAGCGCGGTGCGATCTTTATCGGCACGATGAAACGCCAACAGTTCGCGATAGAGTCTTGCGGTATCTAGAAGCGGCGAGCCAACATCGCCGATTTTCTTATCGGCCTCGGGCTTCCACGCCAGAAACTCTTCGGTGGTGCCAAGGGCTGGTCCAGCAGCATCCAGTTCAAACGCATCTTCTGGCGCCACCAAGCCGCGTTCGCCGGACGATGCAAACTCGATCGCATCCCGCACGATCACATCCCACACGGTGGGCCGATAAGCGTCAGACATTTTCCCAGCCTGAATGATTGCCGACCACTCGGCCACGGGCAGGCTCTTGAGCATTTTTTGCTGTGGACTCTCGGCGGTGCCAACGGCTGCTGCGAACTGCTTTTTGATCTCGGCCACAATTGTGGGGAGATCCCACGTTGCGATCGATGCAAGATCATCGGCCGCCGCGCCCCCCTGCGTTCGCTGCTGATACCGCCAGCGATTGTTCTGAAAGAACCCCCACGTCCAGTTGGCAGCGATTGCCTCCAACACCCCTCGGGTTTCTGGTGGCGCCTTTTTGATCTCCTCGGCAAGCCGCACGAGCCGTTCGGGATCGTCACCGGGCCGGTCGCCTGTGTCGGCCAGCACGCGCGTGGCAATGGCGCGAGCGGCCTCGGCCCACGCCCGGTCGGCGATCGCAGCCTTCTCGACGCCGGCGAGTGCCGCCATGGCCGACTTTGGCTTTCCTTCGGAAATCGCCTTGTCGACGGCCTGCCACGCCGCGGCCCGCGGTCCAGCCGGAATATCTTCGCCGCCAGCCGTGCGATTCGTCACAAGTATGCCTCCAAAAAGAAACGCCAGAGACCATCCCACAACGCGCGTGGATCGAATGCTAATGGCACGCATAACAAAGTCCTTGTCGGGTTTAAATAGAGGACTGGATCCAATACAATCAAGCTCTTGGGCCAGACGTGCAGATTGCCGCGCTCACCGCACGAGGTGGAATGCATCCACATTCAGACTCCCTCGGAAGCCAAAAGTTCCCGCATACAGAATCTACCAACTTTATTGCTCACTCGAGAGGGAGCGAGGAAGTCGTTCTTCACAGGCGGCGTTGACCACTGCTTGTCACCGCCCGTAGCATTCTTAACGAATCCGCTTGTTTCTGCGGACCGCCTTTTTACCTGCGGAGAGCATTGATGCTGCAACAAACGAGCACGGATCGCGATTGGCAACTGGCAGTGATTCGCTTGGTCGGCATCGTCGGCATCGTGGGCATCGGTGCGGCCGGGTGCGGCAGGCAGTCAGGCGATATTCCGGCCGATGTCCTGCCGGAATCATTGGTGGCCGAGGCCGCCCGAACAAAACCGTTCGCTACTCCTGCCGATCGTTTGCTTGAGGTTTTCGAGCCGCCCGCATTGGACGCGCTCGATAGGGATGCCAAGTGGATCGACCGGCCCGTCCTAGACGGCCTCGAGTTAATGCGGTCGCAGCAAAAAGACGAGCCGTTGCTGGCCACAGTCGAGGAGGCGCTGGCAATCAAAAACGATGCGGCCCCGGCCAACGCAAAAATTCTCTCAGCTCTTGGTCGATTGCCGGCGCCTGATCGAGCCAATCTCGAGGCGAGAATCGATCGGCACGTGGTAGGCGATCTGGGCAGCACCAATCCGATCATGATCAGCACAAGTGCCGAGTTCGACATCCTTGGGCTGACGGGATTTGGGCTCTTCTCATTTGACTCGAGGCTGGAGCCGTTTGCCACCGCCGACACGGTGGCCTCGTGGCAGAGCAGCACCGATGGCATGCTCGACAAGGTTGTGCTGCGAGATGATCTGGTGTGGAGCGATGGCCGACCGATCACGGCGCACGACATCGCATTTACGTTTCAGGTGATCATGGATCCTCGCGTGCCCGTGCCGGCGGTGCGCAGTGGAACCGATCAATTGCGATGGGTGCATGCCTACGATGATCACACGGTTGTCTTCTTTCATAAAGAGGCGCTCGCCACCAATGTGTGGAACATCAACTTTCCCGTACTCCCCAAGCACGTCTACGAACGGACGTGGGAGGCCGACCCAACGCTCAAAGACAGCACGATCCACGTGCAACTCGAACAGTCGCCAGTGTCGGGGGGGCCGTACGAGATTGTGGAGCGAAAGCGAGGCCAGCAGATTGTGCTCAAAAGACGTTCGAGTTGGACGACGGTGCGGGGCAAGCAGGTGCGAGAGGATCCATTTTTCAGGGAGATACGTTTTCGCATCATCGAAGATCCCAATACGTCGCTGTTGGCACTGAAAGCTGGAGAGATCGACGAGATGATGCTCCTGCCCGAGCAGTGGACCACACAGACAACAGGAGATGATTTCTATGAGCGCAGCACAAAGGTGACAGCGCCGGAGTGGGTCAGCTTTCATTTTGGCTGGAACATCGACACTCCTTTCTTCGCCGACCGGCGGGTGCGTCGCGCGATGAGCTACGCATTCGAACACGATCGAATGCTCGAAGAGCTTTGCTACGGCCTCTATACGCCCGCTGCCGGCAACTTTCACGAAACATCCTGGATGGCACCCAAGAAAAAACTTGTGCCCGCCAAGCAGGATCTCGACAAGGCCGAGGCGCTGCTCGATGAAGCCGGTTGGGTCGACCACGATAACGATGGCGTGCGAGACAAGGAGGTGAATGGCCGACTCGTGCCGTTTGAATTTTCAATCCTCGTGAATCAACAGCCGCTTCGGGTGGCGATCTGCACGCTCTTGCAGCAAAATCTGGAGCAGGTGGGCGTGCGGTTGAATGTACGGCCGATGGAGTCGACTGTGCTGCAGCAACTCACGCAAGAGAGGAAGTTCGAGGCGTATTTTGGTGGTTGGGGTGCAGGCACCGACCCAGACACCTCTGAAAATATCTGGGCCACCGGGGCTGGCCGCAACTTCACTAGCTACTCCAATCCAGAAGTCGACCGGCTCTTTGCGGAGGGGCGTCGCGAACTGGATCGCGAAAAAAGGGCTGAGAAATATGCCCGCATTCAAGAAATCCTGTACGAAGATCAGCCCTACACGTGGCTCTATTGGCGAAACAGTTTTTACGGCTTCTCCAAGGATCTTCGCGGATACGTGTTCAGTTCGCGCGGCCCCTACCACTATTCCCCTGGCTTCAGCAGCCTGTGGATGCCACAGGCGGAATGAACGATGCTCAACTACATGCTCAGGCGGTTGGCGATCGGGCTTCTGACGCTCTTGATTATTACGGGGGTTATCTACGGCTTAGCCAGGAGCATGCCCGGCACGCCACTCACGGTGGCACTCGGCGAAACGGACCCCAGCCGCAAGCTGAATCCTGCCGATCTGGAACGCATGAAGATGGCCTACGGTCTCGACAAGCCGTGGTTCCAAGCCTATTTCCTCTGGTTGGGCAACGTGGCGCAAGGTGATCTGGGCCGGTCTATTTCGCGCAAGCAACCGGTTACAACGCTTATCGGTGAACGCATCGGGCCCACGCTGGCGCTCTCTGCAACTGCGCTGCTCCTGACATGGGCGATGGCGGTGCCGCTCGGGCTGTATGCCTCTGCGCGAAGCGGCATGCCCGACGAGCGGGCCACGAGCTTTCTGCTGTACGTTCTCTATTCCTTCCCAACGTTTGTCGCAGCGCTGTTTCTCCAAATTATTTTTGCTGTCTGGCTGCGAGGCACTCCGTGGGAACTACCACTGTTTGGCATGACGGGCGATCTGGTAGATCCGTCGTGGGCAACGCGCCTCGCCGACGTCGCCCGGCATGCGATCCTGCCGGTTCTATGTCAGACCTACGTGAGCCTTGCCTGGTACAGCCGATTTATCCACTCCACGATGGAGGAGGTCGTGCGTCAAGACTACATTCGCACCGCGAGGGCAAAGGGAGCCGGGCCGTGGCGAGTGCTCTTTCACCACGCCTTTCGCAACACGCTCATTCCGCTTGTCACGCTGCTGGGCCTGTCGCTGCCAAGTTTGCTGGGAGGTTCTGTGATTATTGAGCAGATATTCACGTGGCCGGGGATGGGGAGGCTCTTTTTTGAGAGCATCCGAGAGCGAGACTATCCAACGATCATGGGACTGACGCTGCTGTTTAGTGTGCTGACGCTGGCCGGGCAGTTGCTGGCCGATCTACTCTATTGCGTCGTTGATCCTCGTGTGAGCGTGGAATAGCAAAGGACTGCCTCCGACCATGCCCGAGCGAGTATCACATGGATTTTGGTTTGCTGCGTGGCGGCGCTACCGCCGCAAGCCGCTGGCCATGGCGGCGCTTGTGTTTGTCTGCTTTCTCATCGGCGTCGCGATCCTTGCGCCGGCGATTGCCGGCACCAAGCCCGTGCTGTGCCGATACAAGGGGCAGATCTATGCCCCGTGTCTGAGTTATTTCGACCGCAGGCTTGAGCCCGCAATTTTTGTAAAGGATCGCTTCCGGGGCACGTATCCACAAAACCTCAGGGAAAAAGATCCCGAGAGCTGGGCGATCTGGCCGCTGGTCTTTCAGGATCCCTACCGTGCCGTCCGCGACAACGAGTGGCCGGGCCGGCCAGCAAATCCGACGAAAGACGAAGGGCATCCCAATCGGTTGAATCTCTTTGGCACGGATCAATACGGGGTTGATGTGCTGGCCAAGATGGTGCACGGCACGACCGTGGCGCTGGCAGTGGGATTTGTGTCGATGGGGCTGGCCGGCACGATCGGCATCGTGGTTGGTGCCCTCGGCGGCTACTTCGGCGGCTGGATCGACATGCTCCTGAGCCGTGTGACAGAAGTAGTGATGTGTATTCCCACACTTGTGCTGATCCTTGCGCTGGTGGCGTTTGTTGATAAGCCGACGATTTGGAAAACAATGGCGATCATTGGCGCGACAGGCTGGACGGGCATTGCAAGGCTCGCTCGCGGCGAGTTTTTGCGATTGCGATCCAGCGAATTCGTACTGGCCGCACGGTCTGCTGGGGCGGGCCCACTCCGCATCATGCTGCGACACATCCTTCCCAATGCCCTCGCACCGGTGCTCGTGCCGATCACGTTTGGCATCGCATCAGCAATTCTGACCGAAAGCGCACTTTCCTTTCTCGGCTTTGGATCGCCTCCACCTTCGGCCAGCTGGGGCGCACTGCTCAACGACGGTCGAAGCAACCTTTCAATGTGGTGGCTTGTGGCCTTTCCAGGCATAGCGATTTTTCTCACCGTGCTGGCCTACAACCTGATCGGCGAAGGGCTCCAAGAAGCCACGGACCCGAGGCTTCGGGAATCCAGAAAATGAATGGATTGTTTTGCACGCCGCTCCCACTGTTTCTGTCGTAGCCTCTGCAAACGCATCGTGTTTTCGATCACACGCCAACAAATGAACTCTTGATGCCACTCCTCGCAATCAAAAACCTCGTGACGGCTTTTCATACACCCACCGGCCGCGTGCCGGCGGTGGATGGAGTGTCACTCTCGATCGAGCGAGGCACCACGCTGGGGCTTGTCGGCGAGAGTGGCTGCGGAAAAAGCGTGACGGCGATGTCAATCCTGAGGCTTGTGGCCTCGCCAGGCGTGATCGAGGCAGGAGAAATTCTTCTCTCCGGTAAGGGCTCCTCCTCTCAAACCGGTGCGATGAATTTGGTGACGCTTCCCGAACGACAACTGCGAGAGGTGCGGGGTGGCCGAATCGGCATGATCTTTCAGGAGCCGATGACAAGCCTCAATCCTGTGTTCACAGTCGGCGCGCAGATCGCCGAGGTCATTCTCTTGCATCAGCCTGTGTCGCGTGAGCTGGCGCGGATTCGAGCGATTGAGATGCTGAGGCTTGTGCGTGTGGCTGATCCAGAGCAACGGATTGACGAGTATCCCCATCAGCTTTCGGGTGGGATGCGGCAGAGGGTCATGATTGCGATGGCACTGGCCTGCGAGCCTGATCTTGTCATTGCCGATGAGCCAACCACCGCGCTTGATGTAACGATCCAGGCGCAGATTCTGGATCTGCTTTCCGATCTTCGACGACGGCTTGGCACAGCCATTTTGCTCATCACCCACGACTTGGGTGTGGTTGCCGAAACGTGCGACGAGGTGGCTGTGATGTATGCCGGAAAAATCGTTGAGCGAGCGGCCGCCGACGAACTCTTCCGCCATCCGATGCATCCCTACACGATTGGGTTACTGGCGGCCCGTCCGGCCGCGCTTGAGGCTGCCGGTTCTCCTGGCACGCTTCGCAGGGGACCACTCCGCACGATCCCCGGCATGGTGCCACTTCCGCAGCACTTTCCCAGCGGGTGCCGCTTTCATCCGCGATGCAGCTTTGCCAGGCTCCCGCCAGAGGCCGGTCAAATGCCTCATTGCTCCAGCGTAGAGCCTGATCTCCGTGAAATAACGCCCGGGCATTTCGTGCGATGCCACTACGCACAGATGCTGGGCGATGCAAAGCCTCTTGTGGCACTTGAAAATGTGGAGCAGGGCCGATGAGCGGATCAGGAGCAGTCCCTTTGGTGGAAGTGAAAAATCTCCAGACGCACTTTCCTGTGCGAAAGGGACTCTTGCGCCACGTGGTCGGTGCGGTTCAAGCGGTGGATGGCGTGAGCTTCTCGATTCAAAAAGGACAGACGCTCGGGTTCGTCGGCGAAAGTGGTTGCGGCAAGACAACCGTCGGCAGAAGCATCTTGCGGCTGATCGAACCAACCGGTGGCAGCGTGCGGTTTGGGGGCATAGATGTGCGAGTCCAAAATGGGGCTCAGCTCAGGTTGATGCGTCGGCGGATGCAAATCGTTTTTCAGGATCCATACGGTTCGCTGAATCCACGCATGACCGTCCGCACGATTCTGGAGGAGGGGCTTCTCATTCATCGGATTGGGAATGCAGCCGAGCGCTTGGCGACGGTCAGCAGGGCACTTGAACGCACGGGCATGTCGCCAGGGAGCCTCGAACGCTATCCGCATGAGTTCTCTGGTGGCCAACGGCAACGCATTGCAATTGCAAGGGCGTTGGTGCTCGAACCGGAATTCCTTGTTCTGGATGAGCCGATCTCGGCGCTGGATGTTTCAATCCAGGCGCAGGTGGTGAACCTGCTCGTTGACCTCCGCGAACAGTGTGGCCTCACGTATCTATTTATTTCCCACGATCTCTCGGTTGTCGCGCATGTCTCCGATCACGTGGCAGTCATGTATCTTGGTCGAATCGTGGAGCGGGCGAGTGCCTCGCAGCTTTACCGCGAACCTCTCCACCCTTACACGCTGGCACTTTTTTCTGCGGTGCCGACAATCGATCCGGCAAAACGCAGGCGGCGGATCGTGCTCACAGGCGATGTGCCGAGTCCGTCGCGGCCCCCGAAGGGGTGCCGATTCCACCCCCGCTGCCCATTGGCCGAGCAGGTGTGCCGCGAGATCGATCCGCCGGAAGTGTGCCTCGACGGGCATCTGGTTCACTGCCACGTGGCGGCACGCGAAATCGAACGCACTGGGGGAGATGTCCGAGCCGCATCGGCCAACCTAGCTGAAAAAGTGGCCTCCAGAGTGGCTGAAATTGCGGGGGACAGTCGTTGATTTGACCCACTATGCTGTCTGTTCGACACGATGGCTTGTGTGGGCCACGCACGCCATGCCTACCATATATATGTATATATGGACCGATGGGCACCGATGGCTCGAGGAATGAAATCCTACCCGTCACATGAGAGGCCGCCGATGAATCTGCCGAGCAATCGGTCAACCTGCGATCACTTTCAGAGCCACGAGCGTTTCGTTGCGAGGCTCAGGATGCTTGTGCTGTTCACAATGAGTCTGGTGGCTGCCAGAGAGTCACTCGGACAGGTGATCGACGACAAGAACGTGGCACGGTCGCAGCCACAAGCATCGCCGAATCTACCCCAACCGACGCCACCGCAACGCTCGTCAGAGCCTCAGTTACAGCGTCGCGGCGGTTTGGTTCCACCCCACCGCAACGTGCCGGGCCCCACAGAGGCGATCGGTCGGGAAGAATTGGTGCGTCGCTATGACCTCAACGCAGACGGCCGCATCGATGAATCGGAGGCCGAGATGGCCCGATCCAAGATGCGAAAGGAGCGTGCCGAGATGAGTCGGCGGTCGGGCTTGAACCCTCTGACGGGCAGGCCTCGCTCCGAGAAAGCCAACGACCAAGTGCCGGGATTGGGTGATCGGGACGGTGCATCCAGAGAGAATGAGTTACAGACACGCATGACGCCACCGCTACCACAGTCACGCATGACGCAGCCCTTGCAGTCTCAGCCGACTGGTAGCACGGCTCAAGCACTCGGAAGCCCGGGAAGCGAACTGCTCCTTGTGCCCGGGCGACCAGACGGCGCACTTAGAAAAACCGACGGCGTTGACTCGCGGTCCGGTTTGTCGCCGTCTGCGGCATCGTCGCCCCGAACCACTCGGCAAACACCTCCCGCGACACAATCATCGGCCCAGCCGCGTTCATCGGCGATCACCGGCGGAGTGCGCGCCGGTGCGCCGGCTGTTCGCCCAGGCTATGGAGCGACCGGAGCGGGCACTGATCTCAACGCCGGCCGTCTTCCCGGTGGGCTCCCTTCCGCTCAGGGCCACCCTGCACAAGGGTCCGCCACTGTGAGGCCACTCAACCGCCCCAGCCTTTTTCCGCAGGGGCCCGCCCGTGGGCTCACGGGCGAAAACGACGGACGCTAGCGGTCGTCCATGTCGACCATGTTGATCATGTCGTCCCCGCTTCCCGGCCGCTTTGAATTGCCATTCCCAGAACATCGATTGCGCTTGCCACAATGACGCTCCTACCCAGCCTCTCCGTTTTCTGCGCACCCCTCCGCTATGTGCAGGGTGCGGGAGCCACGCTTGCCATTGGCCGCGAGATGCTCGCCGTCGGACTCCAAGGGCCAGCCTTATTTGTTGCCGGTCCGACAGCCATTGAGCAACTGGCACCAACGTGGGCCATTGCGATGGAGGAAATTCATTGGACGCATCGAGTGCGAGAGTTTGGCGGAGAATCCAGCCGTCGGGAAATTCAAGCGATTGTGGCAGAGGCTGCGAATCTCAAAGCCCGCGTGATCGTGGGCGCTGGAGGTGGCAAGGTGCTCGATGCTGCCCGAGCGGCTGCTGCGGCAACACAGATCGGCTTTGTGTCGTGCCCAACAATCTGTTCGACCGATGCTCCAACCAGCGCGCTGTCTGTTATCTATTCTGATAATCGGGCCGGTCACGGGGCCGCCGAGGTGGAAATGTATGAGATCCACAAGCGTTCGCCCGATTTGGTGCTGGTCGACACACGGGTCATTGCACAGAGTCCGTCGCGGTTTCTAGCGGCTGGTATTGGTGATGCAATGAGCACATTCTACGAGGCACGCGCGGTGGTGACTGCCGGAAAGCCGAACATGCGGGGCGGTCTTTCGACTTTGGCGGCATTCGAGTTGTCCCGACTGTGTCGTGATACCGTGCTGGCCCACGGGGAAGCGGCGATGGCCGATTGCTGTAATCAGACCGAAAGCAAGTCGCTGGCATTGGTGGTTGAAGCGGCCACGCTGTTGTCGGGACTGGGTTTCGAATCGGCTGGTCTGGCAGCGGCCCACGCTGTGCACAACGGCCTCACGTCGATTCCATCCACG
>Ga0114969_10004585_pt1 | contig 10911 bp, 11 predicted proteins | sample M_130807_MF_Meta_FD_87316 | JGI IMG/M metagenome (GOLD analysis project Ga0114969, IMG submission 87316) | Freshwater microbial communities from Lake Montjoie, Canada to study carbon cycling - M_130807_MF_MetaG | ecosystem: Environmental > Aquatic > Freshwater > Lake | place: Lake Montjoie...
ACCACATGCTCCACCGCTTGTGCGGGCCCCCGTCAATTCCTTTGAGTTTCAGCCTTGCGACCGTACTCCCCAGGCGGAATGCTTAATGCGTTAGCTTCGGCACAACAGGGATCGATACCCGTTACACCAAGCATTCATCGTTTAGGGCCAGGACTACCGGGGTATCTAATCCCGTTTGCTCCCCTGGCTTTCGTTCCTCAGTGTCAGTTACAGTCCAGAACGCCGCCTTCGCCACCGGTGTTCCTCCAGATATCTACGCATTTCACCGCTACACCTGGAATTCCGCGTTCCTCTCCTGCACTCAAGCCATCCAGTATCAGACGCAGTTCCCCAGTTAAGCTGAGGGATTTCACGTCTGACTTAGTTGGCCACCTACGAACCCTTTACGCCCAGTAATTCCGAACAACGCTTGCCCCCCCTGTATTACCGCGGCTGCTGGCACAGAGTTAGCCGGGGCTTCTTCCCTCGATACCGTCATGCTCTCGACGTATTAGGTCGAGAGCCATTCTTCTCGGTCGAAAGGAGTTTACGACCCGAAGGTCTTCATCCTCCACGCGGCGTTGCGTCGTCAGGCTTTCGCCCATTGCGAACAATTCCCCACTGCTGCCTCCCGTAGGAGTCTGGACCGTGTCTCAGTTCCAGTGTGTCCGTCCGCCCTCTCAGGCCGGATACCGATCGAAGCCTTGGTAGGCCGTTACCCCACCAACTAGCTAATCGGACGCGGGCCCCTCTATAAGCGCCAGGATTGCTCCCGGCTTTGATCACCTCGTATCTAAACGAAGGATGTTATGCGGTATTAGCATCCCTTTCGGAATGTTATCCCCCACTCAAAGGTAGGTCGCCCACGCGTTACTCACCCGTTTGCCACTCTACTCATGGATTGCTCCACTTTCGCGTTCGACTTGCATGTGTTAGGCACGCCGCCAGCGTTGATTCTGAGCCAGGATCAAACTCTCAAGTTAAATTCACTCGAGAGCCATTTTATTGGCTCTTCGGATACTTCTTTGTGTCAAGTAAGGTGGTTCTAGCTGACGATTGCTCGCCATCTATCCACCCGCTGATACTCGACGGGTTGTGATGCTTGCACGTTCTATCTAGTTTTCAAAGAACCGGCTTTACCAGATCCGAAGTCTCCCTCCGAATCCGCCCCCGCCGTTGACTAAATCCTCGTCAGGGGAACCTTCCAAACTTATAACGGCCTTTCGACCGTGTCAACGCTTATTTTGCCTTGCGTTAACTTTTTTTACTTCCCTTACGACTTCGCGGATTGCCTTGCAGGCAGGACCAACGACTCACTCAGGACTTTCGAGATTACAAGTACACGACGATCGTGTCAACACTTTGCACCGCAACGGTGCAAAGGAATCTCCAGCGAGGAAGCGCTACTTGGCTACCGGCAAAGCGGCGACGGCCTCAATCATGGATTTGAATGTCGTCAGCGGCACCGCCCCCTTGAATCTCCGAAGTAGACGGACCTGGCCGTTCTTGAGCAATTGTCCAATGAAGAATCCAGGCGTCCCCGTCATCCCGGCTCTCGCGCCAATGTCCATGTCCGCCTTGATTCGACCGACAACCTGCACACTGCCGATACAGCTTTTCAGCGTGGAGGCATTCATTCCGAGCCCCTGCTCATAGAGCGCGAGCTGCGGCAGAGCGAGAGCATTTTGATTCGCAAACAGCCGGTCATGCATTTCCCAAAACTTCCCCTGGCCGTAGGAGCACTACGCCGCCTGAGCGGCGTTCATGGCATTAGGATGCAGCCGCTCCAGCGGAAAATGCAGGTAGGCGTACTGCGCACGTCCCGTGTCCACAAACTCCTTGATCACCTGTGGATAGGTCTCGCGCGAGTATTTGCCACAAAATGGGCACTGGAAGTCGGAGAACTCAACGATGACGAGCTTGGCCTCTGGACGGCCCTTAACCGGCCTGCCAGCGATCGAAATGATCTGATCCATCTCGGGGCCTTGGCCGGCCTGTGGCGCCTGGGCAGGCGACTGAGGGGGCGGAGCGCCACGGCCTTGTAGCATCGCCTTCATCTCCTGAAGGTCCTTGGCCATTGCCCGCTGGGCGTTCTCGAGTGCCTCTAAGCGTCGCTTGAGGTCCGTATCCGACTGCTGGCCCGCCGAGACCGTGACAAGCGCCGCCATGATCAGGCCGCCAAGCATACCCAGAGTCCGACGCACTTCTCTCTTGCTCATATCCAGAATCCTATGCCAGCCGTTCTGCGCCCGGCGGTTGGAAATGAAAACGCCGGGAACCATTCGGTTCCCGGCGCTGAGGAATTGCCTAATGATTCGGGACGCCTCTACTTCTTCTTCAGGCGATCGTGATCGCAGCCATCGCCCTTCTTGTGTCCGTTCTTGCCCTGTTCGTGATCGCACTTGTCGCCGTCGCGATGGTCCGGTCGGCCGTGCTCGTGGTCGTCATTGTCGCAGCCGTCACCTCTCGAGTGGCCAGACGGCAGCGTCGCCTTCGTGGAGTCGTACAGCGCGCCGTCATCAACGGCCACGCTGCGCTGTCCCTGGTCGTGCGGGACACCCACCGTCACTTCACCTGAACAGCTCAGCAGACCGTCGGTGGCCGTGAAGCGAATGTGGTAGACACGCCCGTTGCCTGTGTCCTGATCACGTTCATGCTCACACCCATCACCCTTCTTATGACCGTTCTTGCCGCGATCGTGATCGCACTTGTCCCCGTCTCGGTGAGACTTGTCGCCACGGTCGTCATTGTCGCCGCTGCGATCACCGACGCGTTCAGCACGAACCCACGCGGATGACGTTCCGACGCCTGTCGCATCAATGTCCGTGTCACCGTCGCCCTTGGTGTCCGTGGGCTCGTCCTGGAAGATGCTCGTGATCTTGATCGTCACCGGATTGCCATCCGGGTCGGTGACGTTAAGGATCTTGATCTCAACCAGCTTGTGGTTTGGCGGCCAGAGCGACGCAATGCTCGGCTTCGCCACCGTGCACACCGGTGCCGCATTCGTGATCGTCAACCTGCCGGCCGTGTTCGTCACGCTGTAGTTGCTCAGCTTGCCGTTCGGATCCGCCAACGTCGCCGTGATCGGATACGTGCCCGGCAGACTGCTGAGCACCGCCGTCGTGCTGTAGCTGACGGTGATGCCGTCGGCGCCAACGACGCCGGTCAGCGTGCCGGTCAGTGTTGGATTGGCATTCAGGTACGCCCGCGTCTTGTCAGCCACAACCACCGTGAGTGGGGCCTTCGTGATCGTGAACACGCCATCGGTGGTCGTCACCGTGTAGTTGACGATCGCCGCGCCGCTCGCCGAGGCGTGCGTCGCATACGTCGCCACCGTCTGACCCGCGTCGCGCGTCGTCGCCGAGATCACGATGCCATCCGACGGCAGGAAGCCGCTGGACGACGTCGTCAACGCCGGATCCGCCTGGCCATACACCTTCGTGCCGCCGCCCGCGGTCACGCTCGCAGCGATCTTCTTGATCGTGATCACCGCCGGCGCGCTCGTCGCCGCCGTGTAGTTACCCGCGGCCGCGATCGAGCACCAGCCCAACGAGTGTCCACATCACGTTCCCCTGTCACAGGGCTTGTACCACCTATATCTCCTACGATCAAGACACCTTTGGTGGGTTTTGCGTGGGGAACCGCGCCCGAATACTGCTCACGTGGGTGATGTGCAGACGCGGCTGGGCGCTCGTGTTCGGGAGTTTCGGACACGGCGCGACTGGACTCAGGAGAAACTCGGCGAGCAGGCCGGTTTGAGTTACAAATTCATCGGTGAGATCGAGCGCGGGATCGGGAATCCGACGATCGACTCGATCGAGCAGATCGCACGAGCGTTCGGGATCGATGTCGGCGACCTCTTCCGACGCGAGCCCGAGGTGACCTACCCAGCGTTCAGTGCCCGGGACGTCGCCGAGATGCGCGATGCCCGACAGTCACTCAGTTCGATCGACGAACTGCTGAAGCGCCTCGACGCAACGGCCAAGCCCCGACCCAAGCGACGCAGCAAGTCTCGCTAGTCGGCTGCCGCGACCGGCACAACCTTCACTGCCCGTCGTCCTACTTCCAAAATGAAAGCGGGACGGCCGCTCTCAATTCGGGCGCGCCCATCGGTGACCTTTTCGCGATCCACCTTGACGCCGCCCTGCTGAATCTTGCGCGCCGCCTCCGCCGAGGACGTGGCGAGCCCGGCGTCGACGAGAACCTTCGACAGAGCGACACCGACAGCGGGCATCGTCACACGCACCTCCGCCAAGGTGTCTGCAGCGATCTCGCCACGCGCGAATCGCGCTTGAAACGCGTCTGCCGCCTCGGTCGCTGCGTCCGTCGAGTGGAAGTCTGCGGTGATGCGCTTGGCCAGCGCGATCTTCGCGTCCTTCGGATGCAGCGCACCGGAGGCCACCTGCGAACGCACCGCCGCGACCTCCGCTTCCGTCAGATCCGTGAGCAGCAGGTAGTACTTCCACATCAGCTCATCGCTGATCGACATGAGCTTGCCGAACATCTCGGCGGCGGGCTCATCGACGCCGACATAGTTGCCGAGGCTCTTCGACATTTTCTCGACGCCGTCCAGCCCCTCGAGCAGTGGTGTGGTCATCACCACCTGCGCCTCGAGTCCGTACCCAGGCATGATGTCGCGGCCCACATTCAGATTGAACAGCTGATCGGTACCTCCGAGTTCAACATCGGCTTTGAGAAACACGGAGTCGTACGCCTGCGCCAGTGGATACAAGAACTCGTGCACCGCAATCGGCTTGCCCGCTTCGTACCGCTGTTTGAAGTCGCGCCGCTCGAGCATCTGCGCCACGTTGTAGCGCGCAGCCAGACGCACGAGCCCTTCGGCGCCGAGCGCTGTGAGCCAGCGTGAGTTGAAGTCGACCACAGTTTTCTCGGGGTCGAGCAGTTTGAAGACCTGCGCCTTGTAGGTCTCGGCATTCGCGGCAATGTCTTCGCGTGTCAGTGCGGGCCGCGTTTTCGATCGGCCGGTCGGATCACCAATCAACCCCGTGAAGTCGCCGATCAGGAACACCACTCGATGGCCGAGATCCTGAAAGTGCTTCATCTTCCGGAGGAGCACCGTGTGCCCGAGATGCAGATCGGGTGCGGTCGGATCGAATCCGACTTTGACCGTGAGCGGTGTTCCGGTCTTCGCGCTGCGTTCAAGCTTCGAGCGCACGTCGGTGAGGCGGACGATGTCCACGCACCCTTTGGTCAAGTAGGCGAGCTGTTCATCAATCGTCATGGGATGCCTGAGCAGTCAGGCATCCTGACTATACTTCAGGAGTTTCCCGATGAAATCCCAATGAGACGACGTGCCTTTCTTCGTGCGCTGACCGCAGCCGGTGCGGGCGCGTTGGTGGGTGGCACCAGCGTGGGCCTCGACGAGCGCCTGCGCATATCTGTCACACGCGAAACCCTGTCGGTGCCCGGTCTGCCGTCGGCGTTCGCGGGCTTCCGAATTGCGCTGCTGACCGACCTTCACCGCAGCGGCCTCGTTCCGGCCGACCTGATTGCAGACGCCGTAACGGTCACCATGCGCGAACGACCGGACCTGATCGTGCTCTGCGGGGACTACATCACGCAGTTCGACACGCGGTTCGCCGGTCCAGTCGCCGAAGTGCTGAGTCCCCTGTCAGCGCCAGCGGGTGTCATCGCCGTCATGGGCAATCACGACGACGAACGTGTGGTGCCGACGGCGCTCGCACATCGCGGGATTCGCGTGTTGCGCGAAGACCGGCTGCGTCTGAACATCGGCGGCGACGCGGTGGATTTCATCGGCATTGGCTATTGGACCCAGCGCTGGGCGAAGATCGCGCCTCTGATCGAAACCGCGGCCATGCCCGTGCTTGTGGCTCACGACCCACGCCGGCTCACCGAAGCGCATGCGTTGCATGTGCCCCTGGTGCTCAGCGGGCATACGCATGGCGGACAGGTTGTGCTGCCACCGCTGGGTCCGCTGAATCGATTCCGCTTCCCGATCGTCGCCGGAAGCCTGCGGCGCGACGACACGCTGCTGTTTGTGAGCCGCGGCATCGGCACAATCTATCTGCCGCTGCGGATCAACTGTCCGCCGGAAGTTGCCATCCTCACGCTGGCCTAGCGCAAGACCACGCGGCCATTCTCGAGGTGGCAGCGACCCTCGATCACCCACTGCACCGCCTGCGGCAGAATGCGGTGCTCTTCAGCAAGGATGCGCGCGGAGAGCGACTCGACGGTGTCGTCAGCCTGCACCGGCACCGCCGCCTGCAAAATGACGGGGCCCGCGTCGAGTTCAAGGGTCACAAAATGCACAGTCGCCCCGCTGACGCGGACGCCGGCCTCCAGCGCCTGACGCTGCGCGTCGACCCCTGGGAAAGCGGGCAGCAGGGACGGATGCACGTTCAGAATGGCCTGCGGAAACGCGTCGCAGAACCGCGGCCCCAGCAGACGCATGAAGCCGGCGAGACACACGAGCGTCACGCCCCGCGCCTGCAACGCACCGACGAGCAGTTCGTCATACGCCGCGCGGTTCGGCGCGTCACGATGCGGCAGGACCAGTGTCTCAATGCCCGCCGCGGCAGCGCGCTGCAGCCCCGGCGCCTCCGCGCGATTTGATACCACCACGGACACTCGAGCACGCACGCGCCCATCCGCAATCGCATCCAGAATCGCCTGCAGATTGCTCCCCCGCCCTGAGATCAACACCGCAAGGGCAAGTAAGGGGTCAGAGCCCTTTTCCACAGGTTTCAACAGTTTAGGGACAGAGGTCATCGAAATAGGTCACCACTGAATTCAGGCACGTCGCTTGCACACACGAGTCGATGTTCGATCAACACAAAGAGGCCAACATGCCACGTCGTCCGCGCACATCCGCCGCCACTGGTTTCTATCACGTTGTGAATCGTAGCGTCCGCAAGGAACCGCTGTTCACGCAACCTCGTGACTACAGGGCATTTCTGGCCGTCCTCAAAGCTGGCCTCGAGCGGTACAACGCGCCGCTCGTGGCGTACTGCGTCATGAACAACCACTGGCATTTGCTCGTCGGACCGTTGGGGAAGCAAGGACTCTCCAGAGTCATTCAGTGGGTAACCGCTACCCACGCGGTCCGGTGGCACAAATTCAAAGGCACGACCGGCCAAGGCCCCGTGTACCAGGGGCGCTTCAATTCGACGCCGCTCGATGACATTGGCTCCGTCGTGCCCATGTCCCGCTACGTTGAACGGAACGCGAAGTCGGCCGGGCTGGTCGAGCGAGCCGAGGACTGGCCGTGGTGCAGTCTGGCGCAACGCCGGGTGGGAAACCCGCGCGTCCCGCTGGAAGCTGCTGAGTTTCTGTCGTCCGTCACCTGGCTCGACTACGTGAATGCCACTCTCACGCGGCGCGAAGCGATCCGAGAGGCGCAAACACGCAACCAAGCTATGCGCGCGCGTCCTAAAAAGAGGAGCTCTGTCCCCAAACGGTTGAAACCTGTGGAAAAGGGCTCTGACCCCCTCAAGGACGACGAGTGATGACGAAGAGGTAGTTGGGAGGATTGAGGATGACGTCTTCGAGACCGATGGCACGGACGAGGGTGCGGATCCAGCGGCGGGGACCGGGGCGCGACAGTACATCCCAGAGGCGGACGTCGCAGGGGCCGATGTTGGCGTTGAGGATGACGTACTCAAGTTCGCCGCGTGTGTAGGCGATCTCGGTGTTTTCAGCGCTCAGCGCGAAGCAGGCGCGACGAGCGGCGCGGATGCCGATCAACGACTTCGGGTTTTCCAGGATGAAGATCGTGCCCCCTGGTTTCACGAGGCGTGCCACTTCTTGCAGGGTCTTGATCGGTGACAACGAGTGATGGATGGCGGCGAAGATGAATGCCGCGTCAACTGACGCGGTCGGCAGCGGAATCGCGTTAAAGTCGCTGGCCACGAACGTAATCTTGCTCGTGTCTGCACCCAGATGCGACAGGATGCGCGCGCCGGTCGTCGTCAGAAAATTTTCGGACAGGTCGATCGGATAGACCGTCTCAACCTCAGGCAGTTGCGAGAGCTTCGCGCTCAGGATGCAGGTGCCCGCACCGACGTCGATGACCGTGCCCTTGATCTTCGGCCGCAGCGTCTCGTCGGCCAGCAGCCGCGCGACCGCTGGAAACGCAGCCGGCTCGTAGGCCTTGATCACTTCGAGCCATGGCTCCGCTGCGGAGCCGCCGACGATCTTGGCGTCCGCGTCCGCCTTGCCACTGTTGTATTGGTGAAACTCTTTGTATTCGCCTTCCCACTGCTCGGGAATACGACCGCGAATCACTGGAATGGCCATTACCCGCGACCACCCACGTATTGGACGACACGCTCACCGGTGATGACGTGACCGAGCGGCCACGCTTCGGGCATCGCGCGCAGCACCGCCGCCACGTCGGGTTCAGCGACCGCGATGACGAGACCGACACCCATGTTGAAGGCCCGCAGCATTTCCGCGTCGGCAATGCCGCCACCGCGCTGCAACCAGGTGAAGAGCGGCGGCACGGTCCAGCTCCGGCGATCGACCACTGCGGCCGTGCCTTCAGGCAACATGCGCGGGGTATTTTCCGTCAAACCGCCGCCCGTGATGTGCGCCATGCCTTTGATCGTGCCCGCCGCGAACAGCGGCTGGACATCCCGCAGGTACGACCGATGCGTACGCATCAGCGCATCGCCGGCGGTGGTGCCGAGCTCCGCCACGTGCGCGGTCACGTCGAGTTTCATCGCATCGAACACGATCTTGCGCGCGAGTGAGTAGCCATTTGTGTGCAGCCCTGTCGACGGCATGCCGAGCAGCACATCCCCGGCCGCGATGCGCGAGCCATCGATCACGCGCGCACGCTCCACGACGCCGACGATGAAGCCGGCCACGTCATATTCGCCGTCCGTGTAGAAACCCGGCATCTCGGCCGTCTCGCCGCCGAGCAACGCGCAACCATTTTCGCCGCACGCGCGGGCCACGCCCTTCACGATCTGCTCGGCCACGTCCGGCGAGAGGCGCCCCGTTGCGAGGTAGTCGAGAAAGAACATTGGCGATGCACCCTGCACGAGGATGTCATTCACGCAGTGATTGACGAGATCGGCACCGATGGTGTCGTGCACGCCGGTCATGAACGCAAGCTTCAGTTTGGTCCCGACGCCATCCGCGCTCGCCACGAGCACGGGCTCGGTGAGCGACGGGTCCATGCGGAACAGTCCGCCGAACGAACCGATCCCCGACAGCACATTCGGCGTGTAGGTGCTGCGCGCCAGCGACTTGATGCGCCGCACGACTTCGTTCCCGGCATCGATATTGACACCCGACTGCTTGTAGTCAATCCCTGCCACGCGCTAGAACTCCAGTTTCTGGATCACGGCCTCGGCCACGCGCCTCGCCGCGGACCCGTCGGGCGCCGCCCAGTAGGCGCGCCGCACGTCCACGTAGAACAGTTCTTCCTCGAAGTCTTCCTCGAGCATGTCGAAGGCATCGCGCAAGAGTTCGACGGCCGCGTCCTGGTCCTTGCGATCGCCAAGCACCGCGAGCAGTACTGGCGGTGTGCGGACCGCCGCCACACCGAGCGCCAAAGCGATCGGCGCGCGTGAGGTGTCGCCGGCGGGAATTCCGACATCAAGGAGCGTCGTCATGGCCACGCGATTACCACGCCCCGCCAGTTCGCCGAGCGCACGCGCTGTGCCGCGGAGCAGCAGCTGAAATCCCGCCGTGTCGGCCGCGTATCGGAGCGTCTCCCTCAGAAACGTCTGATGGGCCTCGCAATTTACGCCCAGCAGGCAGATGGCCGCCGCGATCGCGGGCTGCCGCTCGCGCGCGACCGTGCGTTGCAGTTGCGCCAGCGACTCCATCACCGAGACGTCGCCCAGTTTCCCCAACGCCAGCACCGCATCGTCCTGCAGCGGGCCGTCCAATTTGGCGACGGCCAAGATCGCGTCGCGCGCGCTGGTCACACGATAGTCGCCGAGCGCCTGAATCATTTCGGCGCGGAAGAAGTCTTCGCCACTGGCGATGAGCGGCAACACGGCGGCGAGCGCCTTCGCATCGCCCTTCTGAGCGGCGAGTGCGCGTGTCAGCGACGGGCGAACAAACTCCGATGTCTCGCGCGGCAGCGCTTCGAGTAGCGACGGCACGGCCGCGGCGGACGGATGATGCTCGAACCAGCCATACGCGACGGCGCGCAAGCGGTCGTTGCGATCCTTCATGAGCGACAGCATGACGTCCGGCGTCGCGCGGTCATCGAAGCCGGCCAGCAACACCAACGCGCAGTATTGCACGAAGATGTCGGCATGGGTGCGCGCGGCAGCCGTCAGGGCGGGCACCGCCATCGCCGGTGCCGCGCGACGCACGGTGCGGGATGCGGTCATCCGGGCGGGGAAATCAAAGGCGCCCAATGTGTTGATGGCCGCCGCGAGTTCCTTGTCGGTGACCACCAGCGCGGCAGTTGCCGCCGATTGCGGTGCCGCGTGCAGAGCGGCCAACGGGTCGCAGGCGATCACCAGGGCGGTCGTGATCAGCGCCATCGGCCCGCGCGTGGCCCAGCGGGATGTGATTCTCATTGGACCAGTTTCAGTGCGAGCTGCAGATACGCTTTTTCGTCTCGCGGAAACGCCACGGGATATTCCGCCGTGTAACACGACGTGCAGTAGGCGTTGCGCGTGGGGCCGACCGACGACAGCAGGCCTTCGAGGCTGAGGTAGCCGAGCGAGTCGGCACCGATATAGCGGCGAATTTCCTCGAGCGAGTGCGTCGCCGCAATCAACTCCGCGCGACGCGGTGTATCGACCCCGTAGAAGCACGGCGAGATGGTCGGCGGGCACGAGATCCGCAGGTGGACTTCCTTCGCCCCGGCCGCCCGCACCATTTTCACGATCTTGCGACTGGTCGTGCCACGGACGATGGAGTCGTCGACGAGCACGACACGCTTGCCGGCCAGAATGCTCTTCACCGGATTGAGCTTCACAC
>Ga0114969_10004587_pt1 | contig 10906 bp, 12 predicted proteins | sample M_130807_MF_Meta_FD_87316 | JGI IMG/M metagenome (GOLD analysis project Ga0114969, IMG submission 87316) | Freshwater microbial communities from Lake Montjoie, Canada to study carbon cycling - M_130807_MF_MetaG | ecosystem: Environmental > Aquatic > Freshwater > Lake | place: Lake Montjoie...
CAGCGCTTCTCGCAGGCGCTGCATCCGGTGCAATTCTCGGCGATGATCGTGAATGGCATGGGTGGTTCCAGGTCAGGGACGGGCGAGCCGTCACTCCTGCATCTTGCGAAGGACTTCGTCCTCGCGTCCTTGCGCGATCAACTCATCGTTCTTGCGAGCTTCCTTGAAGCCCACGTAGGTGAACCAGAGCACCAGAGCCAACATGCCGATGATCGGGATGTTGTCCGGCCGCACCAGCATCTCGAAGAACTGCCTGAGCGGACTGACGTGTCCTTCCATGAACTTCGGGGTACCAGCGACCCGCCCCGTCGTCAACGCGGGTCGGCACCGCCGTTGCGGTGTCCGGTCCGGCCCTGGGCGCCCGGAAACGAGGCAGTCGGCTGCGTAGCCGGTGCGGCCACCGCGTCGAGCGACCGGCGCATCGCTGCGAGGCGATCGATCTTCCGCCGCAGGAGGCGGAGCTGATCGATCAGCCCGCCGAGGCGGGCGAGCGCGAAATCGATCTCCGGCAGCGCGATGCTGGCCGCCGCCAGGCGCAGGCGCTCATGCATCTCGACCATGTCGTCGACGCCCCTCATGCCGTGCCGGGAGAGGCGACGCAGGAACTCACCCTCGAGCCGTACCGCCGCATCCGCCTCGCGGCGCAGCCTTTCCTGCTCCTCGGGCAGCGGGCCGGATCCCGGATCGACGTCTCGCGGCGAAGCCATCGCCAAGATCTCTAGCCGGCTGCGGCGAATTGCGGAAGGCCCGCCCGGCGGTCGCAGCTCAACGTGCCACCGCCTCCGAGATCGCGAGCAGCCCGGGGACCAGCCGGCCCCAGTCGTGGTCTTCGTCGAGCAACTCGCGGGCGCTCCGCCCGCGCGAAGCCGCGCGGGCCGGGTCGCCGAGAGCCTCGCAGAGGCTCTCGGCAAGGGCATGCGCGGTCGGCTCGCGGACGATCCAACCGGTCTCGCCGTCACAGACGCCCTTGGCCGATCCCGCCATTGCGACGGTCGGCAGGGCCGCCGCCATGTAGTTGAGCGTCTTGATCGGGAAGCCCGACCAAGAGGTCCGCGGCGACACCCCGACCCATGCGCCGGCCGTCGCCACCTGGGCTTCGCCGAAGTCCTTCGCCCGAACGATCCCCACGCGCGGCAGGACCGGGCCGGCACCGAGCCCTGGCGCCCGCTGCGATTCATGCGTCACCAGCAGCAACTCGGCGTCCGCCATCCGCCCTGCGACGATCGCCCAGGCGTCCAGCAGCAGGTCGAGGTTCTGGTAGCGGTCGAGGTTGCCCGCGAAGACCGCCTGCGGCCGAGCGCTGCGCGGGCGTGCGACCGGCGCGGGAGCCGCGGCCGCCACCCCCGGCGGGATCGTCGAGAGCTTGTGCGGTGCGACGCCGTTCTCGCCCATGTAGCGAGCGACGTCGCCGCTCAGCGCGACCACGTGATCGGCCAGTCGCGGCAGGCGGGCGTCGCACCAGCCACCGAGCCGCCGCGCGGCACCTGCGCCGAGCGCCCCCGGCGGAGCGTAGAGCGGCAGCTCGTCCGCGAGGACCGCGTGCGCATGGAATACCACCGGCACGCCGAGCGCCGCACGCACGCACAGCGAGGCGATGAGCGCCTCGTAGTTGTGCGCGTGCAGGACCTCGATCCGCTCCCGCGCGACGATCCTCGCAAGTCGCGACGCGAGCCCGGGGTCGCGCAGCAGCCTGCCCGCGGCCGAACCCAGCGACGGCTCGGCCACCGGCATGGTCCGCGCGGACGCGAGAGAGTGGGTTCGGTAGGAACTCCGCCAGGGACCCGCGATCGGGGCAAGCAGGTGCGTCTCGACTCCCGATGCGGCGAGTGCGGCCGCCATGGCGTCGATGAGCACCTGCGACCCGCGTGGCGACGGAAAGCGGCATCCAGCCACGATCCCGATGCGCGGCATCACCCGGCGCAGCGAAGCCCGCGCCGAGGGCTGCGCGCGCTCGGCCCCACCCGAGGCCTCGGCGCCCCTCACTCGAGGTAACCCAGGGCGCGAAGCCGCCTCTCGAGCACTTCGTTCTCTTCGCCGTCGTAGGGGTCCTCGCCGACGAACGCGGATGGAGAATCCGCGCCCTCGCCTCCCGGATATGCCTCGATGTCGAACGCACCCAGAACCGAGGCGCCGAGTTCGGCGAGCCGACGGTCCGATCCCGGCGCCCCGGCAAGTCCGGGAACACTCCAGCAGTACATGCCGTGACGGCGGTGCGTTCCGTTCATGCCCGAGGCCTTCGAACCCGGATGCTCGGATGGGTCGATCCGCCAGACCGCCGGACCGGGACGTCCTCCGGAGCGCCGGACCGTGGTCGAGTAGCCGTCCTCGAGCGCGAGATCCACGACCAGGTCCGGTGCGCGCTCCAGCAAGGGGCCGTCGCCATGCACCTCGCGCCGCGTCCTTGCCCGGGCGACGATGCGCCCGCCGGTCGCCGGGTCGCGCCACGACTCAAGCAGGTCGACCAGTTCGCGACATACCCCCTCGGCCTGCTCCGGCGCGACTTGCCCGAGCGGCTCCCGGCCGGCCAGATTCAGACAAACCGACGGCGCGTAGTTCAACTCCTCGGAAAAGGCCCGCGTGCCCCGCCAGTCGATCCCGGCGAAGCGCGACCGGGCCTCCAGACGAGTCGCGAGCCCGGCGCCGACGCCGCGCGCGAGTCGTCCTTGGAGTCGCGTCGGCACGACCCGGAGCGCCAGTCCGCGCAGCGCGCCCAACCCCGGGTCGACCAGGCTCATCGGCGCGAAGCGCAGCCAACCCCGCTCTTCGAGGAAACGATTGATCGAGACGCAGCGCGTCCCCGCACCCCCCATCCCGTGATCGGACAGGAGCAGTACCCGCGCGTCGGCCGGCCGTGCGTCGACGAGGCGGCCGATGGCGCGGTCGATGGCCCGGTAGACGTCGAGGAGCGCCCCTGCGAGCGCCCCCGCCGGGCGATGGCGCGGCGAGCCGCGGTCGTGCAGCCACCAGAAGTGGTGGCCCGCGGTGTCCGATTCGCCGAAGAGCACGAAGAACAGGTCCCATGGCTCGCGGCGAGCCAAGTCGAGCGCGATTTCACCGCGCCGGGCCACGTCGCGCAACAGCGTCGCGAGTGCGCGCTCGTGCCACCCGCCGTCGATGCGGACCTCGTTCAGGTCGGAGATGACGAGTGGCCCGTGCCTGCGGGTGAGTTCCGCGTGCAGGCCGCGCGGGTGGACGAACGACGGGTCGATCGCGGTCGCGACCGGCGTGTCGAAGCCCGACACGAATACGCCGCCGGGGAGTTCCTCGGGCGGATACGAGGCCGGCAGGTTGTACACAGCGACCCGTCGTCCGCTCCCGGCGACCCGCGACCAGATCGAGGGACGCGCGCGATCACGCGCCGAGACGAACCGAATGGAGTAGCCGCGGCGCAGAGTGAAATCGAAGACCCCGTGCTCGACCGGCTCGCAAGCCGTGGCGAACGAGGTCCACGCGGGAAAGGTGGCCGGCGGATCGGTCGACACCGAGCGCCCGGCAACCCCCGCACCGCGCAGCGCCGCGATCGCCGGGAGTTCGCCCGCGGCGATCCAGGGATCGAGGAGATCCCAGTCGGCGCCGTCGATCCCCACCACGATGACCGGCGAACCCGCTGTGCCATCCCCCCGACGAGCGGCCCTCGAAGCTCCACGGCGAGGCTCCTCCGGCTGCGTCATGTCGCGACACCCGAGTCGCCCGCGACCTCGCAGCCGAGGAGCGCCTCGCGCAGCTCCTCCCAGAGCGGGGCGAGATCCTCGCCCACCACGACCGCCCGGCTCTCCGGCACCGGAAAGGGAAGCCACTCCGTCTCGACCCGCCGGCGCACGGCGTTGAACAGCAGGCCGAATTCGCTCCCCGGAACCCGGACGATGCCCTTCGCACGGTGCACCGAATCGGGAAGAGCCTCCAGGACCTCGACCAGCGCCTCGACCGAAAAGCGACCTTGCGAGCGGTGGACCCGCGCCTCGAGGCCGTGCCCGGCCACGGCGCCGATATCCGCCGCTGGCCCTGGTCGAACCCCGGCGACCGCGGCAAGTGCCGCCGCGCCGGTTGCAAATAGCAGCGCCGGATCGACCTCGGCACGGATCGCGCGCAAGACCAGTGCGCGGCGGTTCTCGCGCCCGACCCGGGCCGCAAGCGCGTCGACCGCGGCCGCCGCGGCGAGGTCGACGCGATTCACGACCACGAAGTCCGCACCCGCCACCTGCGCGCGGCCGAGCGGATGGTCGAGCACACGGTCGCCGTGCTCCGCGTCGAGGAGCGCCACCACGGCGTCGAGCGTCAGGCCCGCGTCGCGCAGTCGTGCGACGGTGGCACCCGGTTCGGCGGCACCGCTGGTCTCGACCACGACCAGGTCCGGCCGCACCCGCTCGAGCAACGTCCCGATCGCGCGGGCGAAGCGCGACTCCTCGATCTCGCAGCAGACGCACCCACCGGCGAGTTCGACGGCCCGGTCGACCCCGTCGAGGCCGCGCAGCACGCGGCCGTCGACGTCGAGGCCGGCGATTTCATTGACGACCACTGCGACCCGCGCACCGAGCGGGGACCCGAGCAGGCGGCGCACGAGCGTCGTCTTGCCGCTGCCTAGATACCCGGTCACCACGTCGACCGGTGCGCGGAACACGGGCCGAGCCCCCTAGAGCGAACCGGACCGGCGACGTGCGGTCGGCCGTCTCACGCGGCGTCGAGCCGGAACCAGTCGACCGTGCGCCGCATGCCCTCCTCGAAGTCCACCTTCGGCTCGTAGCCGAGCATGCGACGGGCCTTCGAGATGTCGGCGAGGGTGTGCTTGACGTCGCCGGCACGCGCCTCCTCGTGTTTGCGCGCGACCGGGTGGCCGAGTCCCTTTTCGATCGCAGACAGCACGTCGAGCAGCGTGAAGCGGCCACCGCAGGCGATGTTGAAGGCCTCTCCCGACACGTCCGGCGCCTTGCCCGCCAGCAGATTCGCATCGACGACATTGTCGACGTAGGTGAAATCGCGCGACTGCAGGCCGTCGCCGTGAACCTCCGCCGGCTCCCCGGCGAGCGCCGCCGTGATGAACCGAGGAATCACGGCTGCGTACTTCGACTCCGGGTCCTGGCGCGGGCCGAAGACGTTAAAGTAGCGCATGCTCACCGTCTCGAGTCCGTAGAGCTGCGAGTAGATGCGGCAGTAGTACTCGCCCATGATCTTCGAGGCCGCATACGGCGAGATGGGCCGCGGGGTCTGGGTCTCGACCTTGGGCAGCGACGGATCGTCACCGTAGACCGAGGAGGAGGACGCATAGACCACCCGCCGGACGCCGGCGCGCTTCGCCGCGATGAGCAATTGGAGGATGCCGGTCACGTTCACGTCGTTGTTCGCAAGGGGGTCGTCGATCGAGCGCGGCACCGAGCGCAGCGCCGCCTGCTGGTAGACCACCTCGCAGCCCTCGACCGCGCGGGCGAGTGCCCCCGCGTCGCGAAGATCGCCTTCGACGAGCTCGATCCGGCCCTGGAAGGGCGCGAGGTTGGTGTGCTTGCCGGTCGAGAAGTTGTCGAGAATACGGACCTTCTGGCCGTCGGCGAGCAGTCGTTCGACGATGTGGGAGCCGATGAAGCCGGCCCCGCCTGTGACGAGATGCATGAGACCTCCGTGTCGTCGTGGATCAGAACAAGGTGTAGGTGAACGGGGACGTGGCGCTCGATCGGCCGAACCACAGCAGGAGACCGGTCAGGAGAAGGACCGCGACGGCAGGGGTGAGCCACCAGATCTTGTTGCGCCAGAGGAAGGCTATGAGACCGCCGTCCGACTCCGATTTTCCCGCCATGTCGAGCCCTCCCGGGACGCCACGAGGGACGCCCGAGCTTTTCACCTACCGTCCGAAGCCGCCGCCCGCCAGCCCCCGTGGTCCCGAAACCCGGCCTAGTGCCGCGTCGAAATCGGGGGCGGGACGAGTTCGGCGTCATCGGTCCCCGCCTTGGCCCTCGCGCGGAAATCCTCGCGTCGGATCCCGTGCGACTTCATCTTGCGGTGCAGCGTCGCCGCATCGACCAGGGCGTGCTTCGCGCTCGCACCGATGCCGCCGCGGTGCTTGCGGAGCACGTGCGCGAGGTAGTCCCGCTCGGCCCGGCGGAGGAACTCCTTGAGCGGCATCTCGTAGTCGAGGGTCCTCCCCCGCGCCGGCTCCCCCGCACCCTTCTGGCGGACCGGCAAGTCGATCTCGCGAATCGACCCTCCCTGGCTGCGCAGGATCGACCGTTCGAGGACGTTGCCGAGCTCCCGGACGTTGCCCGGCCAGGGGTAGCCCATGAGCTGCTGCAGCGCGCGGTTCGAGACCCGGTCGATCCCGCGATCCTTCGCGATCTCGGAATTGCGCAGGAACTCGGCGACGAGCAACGGCACGTCCTCGATCCGGTCGCGCAGCGGCGGAAGCTCGATCGGCACGACGTTCACCCGGTAGTAAAAGTCCTCGCGCATCGAGCCGCGAGCCACGAGTTCCTCGAGGTTCAGGTTGGTTGCGGCGATCACCCGCATGTTGATGCTGATCCGCCGGTTCCCGCCAAGTCGCTCGATCTCGTGCTGCTCGAGCACGCGCAGAAGCTTCAACTGCATGTTCAGCGAGATCGATTCGATCTCATCGAGGAAGAGTGTGCCGCCCGACGCGAGTTCGATCTTGCCCACGCGGTCGTGGACGGCGCCGGTGAAGGCGCCTCGCTGGTAGCCGAAGAGCTCGCTCTCGAGCAGAGTGTCGGGGAAGGCGGCGCAGTTGATCGCGACGAACTTGCCACCCTTGCGCCGCCCCTGGAAGTGGATCGCCCTCGCGCAGAGTTCCTTGCCGGTCCCGGATTCGCCGTTGAGCAGGACGGTCGCGTCGTTCTGGGCGAGAGCCTCGATCTGGGCGAAGATCTCGTGCATGCGCGGGTTGCGCGAGACCATGTTCGCGAACGAATACCTCTCGGCGAGTTGTCCACGGAGGTAGTTGATCTCGTCGACGAGGCGGCGCTTCTCGAGAACCTTCTCCGTCGCGAGCAGGATCTCCTCGGCTTGGAAGGGCTTCGTGACGTAATCCGACGCTCCGATCTTGATCGCCTCGACGGCGCCCTGGATCGTCGCATGCTCGGTCACCATGATGACGTCGACCTCCGGCCAACGCTCGCGGATGTCGCGCACCAGGTGAAGGCCGTTCGTGTCGCGGATGCGGAAGTCGACGAAGGCGAGCGAGTAGTCCTGCCGCTCGAGGGCCGCGATCGCACCCGCGCCGTCGGGAGCGCAATCGACCAACGGCCCCCGGCCCCGGAAGATCTCTCCGAGCTGGCGCCCGATCGACGGGTCGTCGTCGACGACGAGCATCCGGGTTTCCACGCGGCTGCCTATGCCCCCGGGCGTCTCGCCCCGGGGCTTCCGCAAGCAGGTGCATCGGACGAACCCGAGCGCAACGGCCTCGCCGTGCGGCTGCACGACCCGGGGCTCAGAGCGAGCCCCCGGCACTGGCCCGTCCGGCTCCGCCGTAGCGGGTCACTCGAGGATCCCCGTCAGCCAGAATAGGAGGTGCGCGCCTAGGACCGTACCGACGAGAAGCAGCATCAGTCGCGCCGGAGGCGGGCCCATCGGCGGCCCCGAACCCTTGCGCCGCTTCGGCATGTGGAACTCGACCCGCACGGCCATGGACGGTGGTTACGGCCTGTGGCGGGCGATTGTCAACCCGGTTTCCCGCGCATTCCTGCAAGATTCGGCGTGCCTCGCAGGGCCCGCGGGCTTGCAGTTACGCCGCTGGACGGCGACCTTGGCCGGACCAGCGGGCTGTCGCGGCCGGCTCCATGGAAAGGGATCACGACGATGGCTCAGCCCGGGAACAATCGGAACCTCAGGAGTCGGGTGGTTACCGCTGGCGACAGCCGCTCGCCCAACCGGGCGATGCTGCGTGCCGTCGGTTTCACCGACGCCGACTTCGCCAAGCCGATCATCGGCATCTCGAACAGCCACAGCACGATCACGCCGTGCAACGCCGGGATCGGCGAGCTCGCAGAGCGGGCCGCGCGCGGCGTCCGTGCGGCCGGCGGCATGCCGCAGGTCTTCGGGACGATCACGATCAGCGACGGCATCTCGATGGGCACCGAGGGCATGAAGTGCTCGCTGGTCTCCCGCGAGGTCATCGCGGACTCGATCGAGACCGTGGTCCGCGGACAGAGCCTCGACGCCGTGCTCGCGATCGGCGGCTGCGACAAGAACATGCCGGGGGCAATGATCGCCATCGCGCGCCTCGACGTCCCCGCGATCTTCGTCTACGGCGGCACGATCAAGGCGGGCCGCTGGAAGAGCGACGACCTGACCATCGTGAGCGTGTTCGAGGCGGTGGGCGCCTGCAGCGCCGGTGCCATGTCGCACGACGACCTGCTCGGCATCGAGCGCAACGCCTGCCCGGGCATCGGCTCCTGCGGCGGCATGTACACCGCGAACACGATGTCCTCGGCCATCGAGGCGATGGGCATGAGCATGCCAATGACCTCGACGATGGCCGCCGAGGACGCCGAGAAGGCGGACACGACCGAGGAGGCGGGCCGCGCCCTCGTCGACCTGATCGATCGCCAGCTCCTGCCGCGCCAGATCATGACGCGCGCGGCTTTCGAGAACGCGATCGCCGTCGTGATGGCGCTCGGGGGGTCGACCAACGCGGTCCTTCACCTCCTCGCGATCGCCCACGCGGCCGAGGTTCCGCTCACGATCGACGACTTCGAGCGGATCCGGCGCAAGGTACCGGTCGTCGCCGACCTCAAGCCGAGCGGACGCTGGGTCGCGACCGACCTGCGTCGCGTGGGCGGCGTTCCGCTGGTCATGAAGATGCTGCTCCGCGCCGGCCTGCTCGACGGCTCGTGTCTCACGGTTACCGGCAAGACCATCGCCGAGAACCTCGCCGACGTGCCCGACGCGCCCGCGGCGAACCAGGACGTCCTGCGCCCTATGGATCGCCCGGTCTATGCCCAGGGCCACCTCGCGATCCTGCGCGGCAACCTCGCCCCGGAGGGCTCGGTCGCCAAGATCTCCGGGTTGAAGCTGCCGCGGATCACCGGCCCCGCGCGCGTGTTCGAGTCCGAGGAATCCTGCCTCGAGGCGATTCTCGCCGGGCGCGTGGTGGAAGGCGACGTGGTCGTCATCCGCTACGAGGGCCCCCGGGGCGGCCCCGGCATGCGGGAGATGCTCGCGCCGACCTCCGCGATCATCGGCCAGGGGCTCGGCGACAAGGTCGGTATGGTCACCGACGGACGTTTCTCCGGCGGCACCTACGGCATGGTGGTCGGGCATGTCGCGCCGGAGGCCCAGGAAGGAGGCCCGATCGCGCTGGTCCACGACGGCGACCACATCACGATCGACGCCGACCGCAACCTCCTGCAACTCGAGGTGGACGAGGCCGAGATCGCCCGGCGGCGCGCCGCCTGGAGGCCCCCGGTGGCGCGCTACACGCGCGGCGTGCTCGCGAAGTACGCACGCAGCGTGCGCAGCGCCTCGGTCGGCGCGGTCACCGACTGAGCCTCGGCGACCGCAGCCGAAAGCCTTCGCCCGCGGCGGCCCTTTATCGCTTCTTCGGGAAGAGGCGCACGACCTTCTCGTCGCGCCGAGCGGCCGTCTTCGCGGCCTGCTCGTTCTCGGCGCGGCCCTCCACGGCTGCGGGCGTCGCGGCGTCGCCCGCCCCCGCCCCCTTTGCGGGTGGCTTGGGTGTGGGCGGTTCGCTTCTCCGCTCGGCCGCGCGCTGCTCTGCGTGGAGCACGCCGATCTCCGCGACCCTCTCCAGGCGCACCGGTTGTTCGCCCATCGTGAAGTCGGCGCCGTCGATCTGCTCCCGATCGAGGATCCAGGTCGCCGGCTGGGGCGGGATCGTGAGCACCAGGAGATCGCAGAGGAACCAGCCCGGGCGCCCCTGCGGGCGGATCTCCTCGACCCGGGCGAAGCTGGCGGGGCGTCCCTGGAAGTGGATCAGGACCAGGTCGCCCGGCCCGGTTCCGCGGCGGCGCGACATGGCGCACGCATACCTGCCCCGCCCGGCTCACGCCAAGCCGCCTGCCGAGGTCGCCTCGCGACACCTTTTCCGCCGTTGCCCGATGCCGTAGAGGGTCGCCATGAGACTCGCGGGCAAGGTGGCGATCGTGACGGGCGCGGGCCAGGGGATCGGACGCGGCATCGCCGTCGTGTACGCGCGCGAGGGTGCAACCGTGGTCGTAGCCGAGCGCAAGGAGCACCGCGCCGAGCGCACGGCAGCCGAGATCCGCGCCGCGGGGGGTCGCGCGCTGGCGCTCGCCACCGACGTTTCCGACCGCCGGGACGTGACGGCAATGGTCGAGCGGACGCTGCGCGAATTCGGACGCCTCGACGTCCTGGTGAACAACGCCCAGGGCATGCACGAACACCGCCCGCTCGAGGACCTGACCGACGAGGAGTTCGACGTCTTTCTCGTCTCGGGTCTGAAGGGCACGTTCTGGGCGATGCAGGCGGCCTTCCCCGCCATGAAGGCGCAGGGCGGCGGGCGGATCATCAACATGGTCTCCCTGAACGCACTGGTCGGCGCGCCGGGGCTCGCCGATTACAACGCGACCAAGGCTGCGATCCAGGCCCTGTCGCGCACCGCGGCGCGGGAGTGGGGCCGCCACGGAATCCTCGTCAACTGCATCGCGCCGGGAGCGACCTCGAAGCGCGGACAGGAGTTTCTCGAGCGCAATCCGGAGGCCGCCCGCCGAATCGTCGAGGAGCGGCCGCTCGGGCGACTCGCCGACCCCGAGGCCGATCTGGCGCCGGTCGCGCTGTTTCTCGCTTCCGACGACGGGCACTTCGTCACCGGCCAGACCTACTTCGTCGACGGCGGCGCGCACCTCACCTGAGGCGCGCGACCGGCGCGAGCCCGCCGCGTGGCGGCCGGCCATCGCCCCGGCGCGCGGGGCCACCCGGCCCGGCCCGGCCC
>Ga0114969_10004590_pt1 | contig 10903 bp, 11 predicted proteins | sample M_130807_MF_Meta_FD_87316 | JGI IMG/M metagenome (GOLD analysis project Ga0114969, IMG submission 87316) | Freshwater microbial communities from Lake Montjoie, Canada to study carbon cycling - M_130807_MF_MetaG | ecosystem: Environmental > Aquatic > Freshwater > Lake | place: Lake Montjoie...
GTGGTCGTGGTGGATCTTGGAATTCCGATAGGGACACAGGTGGTCGTGGTGGATCTTGGAATTCCGATAGGGACACAGGTGGTCGTGGTGGATCTTGGAATTCTGACAATGTCGCACCTATTGCCCCATGCCCGCGCACAATGGAGCCAGACCTCAGCAAGTATATTTTGAAGTCCCAGGTCCCCGCGTTAAATAACATAGTTCCCGACATGAGCAACTACATGTTGAAAACGGAATGTCCCGCGGTACCAGATCTGAGTAAATACGTTCTAAAGAGTAGTATACCGAAGCCCCAACCGGTCATCATCGACAACTCCTCCTGCAAGAAGGATGCAGGTGAGTGCCCGCCGTGCCCTAGACCCAGGTGCCCCGAGGTCAAGTGCCCGCCTCCGACCAAATGCCCGCCTCCGGCTCCATGCCCGCGCCCTGTCTGCCCCCCCACGGTGGTCAAATGCAAGTCTGAGGAAGCCAATGTCGGATCAACTGTGCGGCCATTTTTGGCACCTCTGAATATGAGCGGATTTGGTCTGGCCTGATAATAGATGAGCGGCACGTATAAAAAGCGCATGACCTCCAAAGAAAAGCGCAGAGCAAGAAGGCGGGAACGGACTGCGCAATACTTGGTTCGCATGAACAAAAAAGAAGCAGCCGGGTTGGCCTAAACACAAATCTCTATGTTAAAGTATAACATGCAGATCTTTGTTAAAACGCTCACAGGTAAGACCATTACGCTTGATGTGGAGTCTTCCAATACCATTGGGGAACTGAAGGCGAAGATTCAGGACAAGGAGGGCATCCCGCCTGATCAGCAGCGTCTTATCTTTGCCGGCAAGCAACTGGAGGATGACCGCACTCTGTCTGACTACAATGTGCAGAAGGAGTCTACTCTCCACCTGGTCCTGCGACTGCGTTAAGCGACTGCGTTAAGCGACTGCGTTAAGCGACTGCGTTAAGCACTCGACGCTAGATTTTCACTCACTTACTTACATCTGGCAAACCACTTTCGAGCACCAGCGGATGCAACCTTTGCATCCTTAACTAAATCCGAATCCGTGCTATAATGTGTCTTACCGCAAAGTAAAAATGAAGAAACGCGCGCATAACCCCACTGTTGCTGCGTGGCGCCGGGTCTGTGACCTGTGCGCCAGGCCGCCAATCCGCGATTATACGACTCCCTCAAAAACCGTTCAGGAACTCCGGTCGCTTTCGATCTTTCTGTCAGTGACTTGGCATCCGGAAACAGCCGATTCCATTTCAGAGTATACTGAGACGACCTAGTTTTCACACCCTTGTCTGTCTGGAATCCCACATAGGCCTTAGGATTTCTGAAACCGATGTAGCCAAATTTCCGGATTTCCTTTGCCCTCCTGGTTCTCGCTACCCTCGAAAGCCCCGAATAATACTTTCTCGGTCGGAACTTTCTGGTAAGTTTTGCCATCTCTAACCTGGGTAAAGGTTAGAGATGGATACCCGATTCTGGGGGCCCTCCGGCTGGAAATTACTTCACAGTATAACATTTGCATATGAATCAACGTGGCGTGCGGCGGCGAGCCCGACAAGGAGCGAAAGAAATAAATCCTGCATGAAGACACTTTTCGAAATGCTCCCTTTTGTCCTACCCTGTAAATTCTGTCGTGCGAGTCTCACGGGCTACATGGAGACCCATCCACTCGAACCGGCACTGGAATCCAAGGCTGCCCTGACGAAGTGGCTTTGGGTAATACATAATGAGGTCAATAAGAAGACTAGGACCCAGGGTATAAGCGATACTCACGACCCACCCTTCGATGCAGTCAAAGATATATATGAGGGCTTCTTACGCTACGGCTGCTCTCAGACCAGTTTCCCCGGTTGGGATTTCCTCTTTTCCGTGGCCGAATTGCACCCCATGTCCAAATCTGCGAAGGAGTCTGTGCCAATTTCTGGAGCACCACCTTGCGAGACAATGAAGACCCGAGAAGAAAGAAATCGGTGGAATTGTATGGAGCCAGAAGAACGCTTGGCACTTTACAAAAAGTTCTGGCAGGCGCTCGGAAAAGTCCTGCCGTTTCCGGAATGGCGGCGTTCCTGGGATCGACATTCTGAGGGGGCCGACGAGGCCCTGGAGACGCGCGCCGGAACTCTCAAGTGGCTCTGGCAACTCCGTTGCGCCATGGAGAGAGACATGAACCTTCTCAACCGCTGCAAATACTCGTCGCTCTGTAAGACTCTGAAGACATTCCGAAGCGGCTGCACGGGCTCCTCTAGGGGAAAGACGTGTAGAAGGCGGCGTTAGAAAACCCCCCACTCAGAACAGAGATGGATGCATTCCAGTGGATTATTCTGGGGATGTTGATCGTCGGCACCTTCCACTACATTTGGCTCATTTGGGAAGACAAATACGCCGATAAGGTCGAAACAGATTTGAAGGAGGGCTTCTCGAATGCGAGGGGTCTCACAGAATCAGATCAGTCCAAGACTGTGTGGCTCGAGAATGAGGAACTCTTCGACGAGTTCTATGCGTCCGTATACGATAGTCTGACACAATTGGCCGGGAGATTTCCACAGGAAGTGGCGTTAATCATTACCCAGTGGAAAAAGACTGCTGAGGTCGATACGATGGACGTATTGGACTGTGGTTGTGGGACGGGTATTGCGACGGCTCTATTCGCGAAGCAGGGAGTCAACTCCGTGGTTGGGCTCGATATCAGTAAATCAATGCTCCGGCGGGCGAAAAATGTGACCCTCGTCGCTGCGGATCTGGAGAAGGAGAATAAGGAGTCGGTCAAATTCATGGAGGGAAACATGATGCAGGAATATACCTTCTCGTCAGGGCAATTTAGCCACGCATGCCTTCTCTTCTTTGTATTCTACTACGCGAATGATCCGGCTGTCTTGTTGCGAAACCTCCACTATTGGATTCGTCCCGGTGGTAAACTCGCCATTGAAGTCGTGAATAAATACAAGTTCGACCCGCTTCTGGAGTCTGCATCACCCTTTGTCGGCTTCTCCCTGCAGAGATACGCAAAGAAGCGGATGACAAAGAGCAAGGTCGAATTTGACAAGTTTTCCTATGAGGCCGAGTTCGACTTACAGGACCCGGTCGCAGAGTTCCGAGAGACATTCCGTTTCAAAGACAAGTCTGTGCGCAGACAGCGCCATACGATGAATATGCGGGATATCAATGAGATTGTGAAGATGGCCGAACAAGTCGGCTGGACCTATAATGGCTACGTTGACCTCTTGACGGCCGGATTCGAATACGCGTATGTGCTTATGTTTACACACCCGTAAGAATTTACCGTGGAGCCCTTAATTTCAGGTCTTGGCGGGTATGCAGGTCAGTCTGCTAAAAATCTTAGATTAAATAAATGACATCGACGTCATTAAGTATATTGACAATTTCTCAGTTTGTAAAGCGCATGGAAGACGGCCTTGCCAAATCATTTGAGGCGTGTATGAAAGATTTACGTAATCAGACCCGTTTCAGTTATACAGACATAGTGAAAGAGTCCGAAAAAGAGGATCGTGATACACGGATTGCGCTCGTTACCAGCGGTAATACTGTAGTTTTTACTAGCAGGATTCTAAAAAAGGGTGAGGCTGCTGAGATAAACATGGTATATACGAATCCGAAATTCAGGGGGAAGGGCTATTGTAAAACAAATCTGAAAAAGGTCATACAAAGAATGAAGGCCAAACAATATGTCCTGGATGTGAATAAACGCAATATAGCAGCCATTGCATGCTATGAGAAGGTCGGATTTACACATGGTAAAACTACCGGTTCGAATTTACATATGGTCTATAAAAAGTCGTCAAATACAACCCGGAAAAAGTATAAACCTGTCTCAGAATAGAAAGAGAAATATGCCCAAAATGCCAATCTTCGATGTTTTTCAGCCTGGTCTCATTCGTGGTGAAGAGCATTTGCCCTTCGACCCCGAGAAGGGCTATTTTTATGTGGAGCACCCCACAGAAGGTTGGCGGGTCTTCTTGCGCGCGGCCTGTTTCGTCCATGAAGAGGGTGCCCCATTCGACGCCAAGCGCTTTCTTGTCGTCAAGCGCACCGGCGACCATCCACTCGCGAAGGCGTGGGAGCCGCCAAAGGGGCAGATGGAGGGCAAGGATGCTCTGAAGCACCCCAGGACCGCGATTCTCAAACTGATCGAGGAGAATGTCCGGCGAGAGGTCTTCGAGGAAGCACATGTCAAGCAATTACATGGCTTGAAACATACGGGTATGGTTTTTCAGAATACGGAGAAGAACTATCCGCCGAATTGGTATTTCCAGTATCACCTCTTCCAGGCATATTGCCCTCCTAAGGAAATCCAGAAGGGGCTTGAATGGTTTGCGTGGCTGAAGGCCCACCCGAAATTCTTCGCACGGATGACCCGGGACAAGAAGGAGAAGGATGAATTGCGGTGGTTCGACATACGGGAGACGAAAATGATCGGCCGCTGGTCACCCTCAATTGCGGCCATGTATATCCAGGCATTTGATCGAAAAAATTGAACGGCTTTATCGCCGTATCAAATGCACCCCCAAAATGTCCGCCGTAGTTCCCCCTGAGTTTGAGTGCCCTATCTTGCTTACTACCATGACCGACCCAGTGATCGGTGATGATGGTCAGACTTACGAGCGCGCCGCCATTGTGCACTGGCTCTCTGATGCCCGGAACCAGGGGCGCAGCCCCATTACGCGTGCCCCCATGCGCATCGACACTCTGCGGACGAACTTTGCTCTGAAGTCCCAGATTGAACGTTTCCTTGCACAGGCTGCTGCTGCACCTCCGACGCCACAGGCTGTGCCATCACCCTTCGTGGATCAGCCCCTGACTCTTGAGGCCTCCGTGACGCGAGACCACGTGAGTGTGACCGTAACGCCACCCCCAGAAGGTGAGCGGCAGGCTATTGTGCTGTTTGCCTTGCTCGACGTCTCGGGTTCTACGGATGATAATTCGGGCGCCGAGTTGGAGGCTGGCGCGGCCGATTACACGATCCTCGACCTCTGCAAGCACACGGTCCGCACAGTCAGCGGCATGCTGGGCCCAACAGACATGCTGTGCCTCATTACCTACAGTTCGACGGCGAAGGTCATTCTCCGGCCGACTTTCATGGACCAGGCTGGCCAAGAGAAGTTGGACGCGCTCTTGCTGCCCATCAAGGCCGAGGGAAACACGAACATCTGGGCCGCGCTGGAACTCATGGACCGCGTGGCCTCTGCGCCGGAGTTTGCCGGCAGCAACATCGTGTCGGCCCTTCTCACAGACGGTATGTCCAATATGAATCCGGGTCGCGGCGTGCTCGAGATGTTCCGCCTCTACGGCAAGCCTTCTCTTTACAACCTCAGCACCTTCGGCTTCGGCTACAACATTGACAGCACGCTGCTCATCGCCCTCTCGGATATCAGCGGTGGTGCGTATGTCTTCTGCCCCGACTTCTCCATGGTCGCCACGGTCTTCATTAACTGGGCGGCGACTCATCTGTCGTCGGCTGCAAAGCCGAAGACGATCAAGGTCAATTTCGAAGACGGTGCCGTGGCGACCCTCAATACGGGGACAATCCAGTTTGGCCAGCCTCGCACCTTCACGGCTCCTCTTATGGGTGGTGTCGTGACCTCGGTGACTATCGTGAATACCGAGCAGACTGCCATCCCTGCACAGGTCGAGGCGATCCCGGTCATGGAGATGGCGCGATTCGAACTCGTGGCTGCGCTGAAGGAGATTGTGGTGGCAGACGGTAGCCTCGAGCCTATCCGGGGCCTCTGTGAGAAATACCGGGGCACGGCCGCGGAGGCGCTAATGAGTGAGATCAAGGTGGGAGGCCAGGTTGTCATTGGGACCCAGAAGACGGTGACTAGGCCGTTTTGGACACGGTGGGGTCGCCACTACATTCCGGGATATGCAAAGGCGCATGAACTTCAGCAGCGGATGAACTTCAAGGATGTGGGGCTCCAGGGCTACGGCTCCAAGAACTTTGAGTCCATTCAGACGCTGGGCGACCACATCTTTGGGAAGGTGTTGCCGTTTGAGCCGACGGGGACCAAGAAGAATGCGACGGGGCACGGTGTAACACAGTCGCGCTCTGCAACACTAGCGACTCGTAGTCCCGCTAGTGGTGGTGCGACAGTGAACCTCACGCGTTTCAGCCCAGACCCGGACTTTGCGTCGCCGATGGCCTACCTGACCACTCCGGGTGCAGGTTGCTGGGCCGCAGGAAGCCCAATCAAGATGGCCGATGGTTCCAGGATGCCAATCGAGGATATCCGAGAGGGCGACCTTGTCTGGACGATTAGCGGCGCTAAGCGCGTATTGTATGCCCTGAAGATGGGCACGAAGCAGGCTGCGCAGCCCATGGTGCGTCTGGGCGGCTGCCTGATTACGCCATGGCACCCGGTCTTACACAAGATGAAATGGTGCTATCCTGCCGACCTCGGCATCATCGAGGACCTCCCCGTGCAATCCGTCTACAACCTCATCTTGGAGGGTGGCCACATCGTGGACATCGATGGCGTCTTGACAGTGACTCTTGGTCACGGCTTCAAGAGCCCCATTGTCAAGCATGACTTCTTTGGAAGCAACAATCGCATTATCCAAGCCATCTCTTATCAGCCGGGCTTTGACGAGGGTCGCCCGGTATTCAAGAACCTGAAGTGCAGTAAGTATAACGGGGTTATTATGGGGTGGTATGACGATCCTTACGAGAATTACTCACCTGAGACTGCCATTGATTGGCAGGACTTGAAGGATGGCGTGGAATATATTCACCGCATGACGGCAGCCGGTGGTGGAGTGTTCAACCGCTTCGTGTTCGATAAGATTAGTAAATCCCTTGACTGTATCCATGTTCTATCAAAGGATCACCAAGGATTTGCGGTGGGGCCGTGGATCGAAACGGAATTAGGTGGGCCCCAAAACCGGTTCTGGACTGCGGAGACGCAGGTGCCCCGCGTGTAAAGATTGTAGTGGTCTAAGCAGAAGGTGGCCATGAAGTCGAAATTACCTGCATATCTTGTAATTGCTCTTGTGGCCATAATTATATGGCGGATGAACCGTCAACTCAAGGAAGGGTTCGCCGCGACGAGTCCTGGCACGATGGTGCAATTACAGACAAGTCATGTGCCAACGGAAGAAGATGAATATTTTTACAAGCATGTGTATCCCCGTATGGTGCGTAAAGAAATTTACAATATGACGGAGTCAGACTTGTATTAGATTTTTTAATGCCATTGAATAGATGGAAACACCAAAACCGAATCAGCAGGATTTGTTATTTAATGAATACAAAGAATTATTAGATGAAACAAGAAAGGTATTGGAAAGAAACAAGAAAGGTAGCACCTGGAGTATTTACAGATTGAAAGATGACAAAATGAGATTTAACAAGAAGCCTAATTTATCTAATAGTAACTTCCACACACAGTATAAAACAGATATAGAGAAAAGATACCGACAACATTTTACGCAGATGTTTAAATATAGCCCTGAAATTTTACAAGAAGATTATGACAAATTAAATTATGCATCTAAGGCCTTCAATTCCATATATGATGAATTTAGTAATAATGATATTGAATATTTTTATTTACAACTAGATTTAAATATTCAACTTAATATAATGCGGCAAATTATAAATAATAAGTTGAGCGGTGGAAAACGTCTGCGTCGCCGTGCCACGCGGGCCAAAAGAAGGCGGTCGAAGAATAAGTCCCGGCGTCGTTGAATATCTACCTCGGCGTGGCGCGTAAAGAAGTCAAATCAAAGGTTTCCAACTTGGATTTGACTTTTTTTATATGTATATATTATAGTATAATGTCTTTGCCACCTTATCGGCCATATGAATTTAATTATGATACGCTAATGAAAAAGAAGGAAACGAACGCCTTAACAACGAATGAACTTATTTTTCTTACACTACATGACCCTGGGAAAACGCCGAATACAGATGAGAAATTAATAAAAGAGTTACAATCACATCATACTGGAACCTCGATGAACGGTTTTATAAATGATAAAATTGCAAGAGAATATTTGAATAAATATAATAATACAATGGTTGAACTACAAAATAAACTTAGTGGATTATCCGTGTTAGAAAAGGAAAAAAACAACATGCGGCAAATGATGTCGAATGTTCATGGAATTAACAGTGATGAGGAGATAGATGAATCTGAAGGCGCTACAGGATATCGTAAGGATCAGCAAACGGTAGAAAAACAAATAGAGGAACTAGAAAAAGAAATGAAACAGTATTTTATTAGTGAAAATAATGCATCTCTTGCGGAATTAATGCGGTTCTATAATTTAAAGCCGATTCATGGAGGTAAACGTGGCAGAACACACCGCAGACGTAACAGCAAAACTCGCAGAAGCAAAAAGGCTCGCCACCTCACCAGACATCGTCGTTAGACTAATGGGCATTTAAAATGCACACAGGTCTAAAACCATCTCGTTGACTTCTTTGATCTGAAGTAGACACTCGCGAGAATATAGACTACATATAAGACGATCACAATAGTAACAATCGAAGTGAATATTTGGAATGCCCGTGAAAACTGGCAAAAAAGGCTCTCGTCCGTAGACGTGCATGTATTCACTGCAACTGCGCCGACGCCGAATCCGATACTGGGAAATCCACTACCACCTTTTGTCCACTTAGCCATTTCTAATCTGCAATCAGATTTTCTCCAACTTGACCCCCTTCACAGCAATAAGCCTCGCCTCCAATTCTGTCGAGGCACTGGCCTTGAAATTAAAGGTGCACCCATGGGTTTCAGCGTGACGATGTGTCATACAGAAGAACCGACAACACTTACAGGCAGAATCCGTGATGCGCAGTTTTACGTTACACGCATCCATCTGACACCTCTTAGGACGTGTGATTTCCATGTGTCCCGGGGCTTGCGTTTAATGAAGGGGTCCATTTTTCAATTTTAGAAGTAATATAATGTTTTGGAAAGGGCGAGTCAGTTTTCTAGAACAGATGAAGGCTCTCTTTGCCAAACATGACCTCGCAATCGCCTCGAATATACGCGCACCCCCACAACCTGTGGATATCCAAGGAAAATTCCGCGTGACGGTTGCAAACCTCGGGGATGTGAAAGGAATCGTCAACCTTCTCAATCGCCATTTCGAATATGTGAACTCGAAATCAAAGGTGGCGGTAACGGAAGGCTGGCTCAGATCCACATTCCAACGCGATGGTGCAATCTGGTTCATAGCGAAGGATTTGCTCGGCACTATACGAGGCTGCATATGCAGTCTCCACACAGTCTCCCCATTCCCGAATTCTCTCGCCGGCTGTTCATCCAACGCGACCCAATGGAGTATCGTGGACTGGTATTGCGTAGAGCCGCTGTGGAGGGGCACAGGAGTAGGAACCAACCTACTCGAAGTCCTTGACTTTGTCACATATAAGATGGGTAGAAAGGCGCATGTATTTTTGAAGGAGGGAATACCCCTTCCGTTACCCCACATACCTTTTTATATGACGTATCTGCGCTGTCGTTTGGCGGGGAATCCGTCTGTCTCGAGAATGCGCGAAGGGACCGGCCTCGCTGTTCATATGTATCAAATGGTCGACAAGGAGACGGGCGTCCCTCTCATACGCGTGGAAGGAATCCGCGATCCACTGAGAGCGACAAAGGAGGCTATAAAGGAGTGGGAGGATGCCTTGGACAAGGAATTACCGCGCTGCCGGGTCTTTGTTAGCGGAGCAGATATAGTGGACCAGGGGCGCGGCTGGCAATACGACAGCATAGTATCAGTATACGCGTTTCGATGGCTCCCAGGAAAGTGGTTCGGATCTGCACCGAATGCCGAGATTTTATAGAGTGATTACAGAAGGACGTAATCAGAAAATGAAAGGTGCTACTAAAAATTTGCTGGCCATTGTCGCTATAGTTGTTGCGGCACTTCTTATAGTCCACCTGTATTCCAAGACGAAGGGAAAGGCCATGGTAATTGTGGAACCGAGGAAGCACGAGTTGCTCAAATACGTCTGCGAGAATTTCGATAAGAATATGTGCAAGTCGTGGGATCTATATGTCTTCCATGGTAAATCCCACGGCTCTTTCGCGGAAGAGGCCACAGAGGATATAAGGCAGGGTGGTCGCAAGGTCTTCTTGATGCCCTTGGACACTGACAACTTGACGGCGGGTGAATACAATCGACTCCTGAAACGCCTAGATTTCTGGGACCGTGTTAAGGCGGAAGATATTCTCGTCTTCCAGACGGATGCTGTCTTGTGCGGTAATTCTGATCACAAGATTCGCGAATTTACAAAATACGACTATGTTGGATGCTCTAATAACAAAAATACGATAGGGGATCTAGGCAATAATTGGGGCACAGACAAGAATGGCGATTGGAGTGATGATACTACGAAAAATCTCAGTTTTTATGGAATCGGTGGTCTGAGTTTCCGGAAGAATTCCTTCCAGAAAAAGTGTATTCGAGATTACCCGAATATAAATCCGGAATATGGAGAGGATGTGTTTTTCTCAGGATGTCTGGAGAAGTCGCAGAACAAGCCAAGAGATGTGTCGACCACGAGGAATTTCTGCACGCAGAATGTCTTCTATAGCCGGAGTTTTGGTGCCCATAAAATAAGTGTATTGAAGGACGACCAGCGCGCTGCATTCTTCGAGTTCTGCCCGGCGGCTGTGAAAATCAAGGATGCTTAGAATGGTTAACTAACGTGAAGTGCAAACACGGTATTCTATAGAACACTGTGTTTGCATGAAGTTTTAGGGGTTGTATAATGCTTATTGCTGCCCACCTGCTGTTGGTGGTGCAGGCGCAGGCGCAGCCACAGGTGCAGGCGCAGCAGCAGTAGAAGCCTGATTTGCATCCTTCCACAATTGCTCGCCGCGCTTGTATCTGGTCTCGCACCCTTCATAATATTGCGTGGCAAGTTCACGA
>Ga0114969_10004592_pt1 | contig 10901 bp, 10 predicted proteins | sample M_130807_MF_Meta_FD_87316 | JGI IMG/M metagenome (GOLD analysis project Ga0114969, IMG submission 87316) | Freshwater microbial communities from Lake Montjoie, Canada to study carbon cycling - M_130807_MF_MetaG | ecosystem: Environmental > Aquatic > Freshwater > Lake | place: Lake Montjoie...
ATAATTTTTAATAATTTATAATTTATTTATAATTTATTTATAATTTATAAAATTAATTTTCAATTTTTATTTTTTTATATTTTTTAAAATTTTATTTATATATATATATTAATAAACAATTATAAATAAATTATTATAAATATTATAAAATATTTTCAACTCAATTTATTATTTAATTATATTTATTAATATAATTCTATTCAATATTAGTATATATCATAAAAATGTCATCTACAAGACATTATAATAAAAAAACTTTACTTAAAAAAAGTAAAAATGTAAAGTTGACAAAAAAGAACAAGAAATCAAAAATTCATAAAACAAGAATTAATAAATTAAAAGGGGGTGGTGTTTATAGTGAAGAAGATATATTAAATTTTCATACAAAAATAGATGAATTTAAAACATTGGATGATATTGATAAAGCACTTGAAGATATGAATATAACATTATTATACTATAAAAATAAAACAAAAATTAATAATTCAAATATTCCTATAAATAGTTTTTTTGATGAGACTCTTATACCTGAAATTATTAAGTTATTAAATAATCGTAAAGATTATATAACTATTTTTATAAAAAAAAAAAGTGATGATGTAATAAAACCAAAACTACATCCAATATTAGAAGAAACTTTTCTAAAATTAAAATTTGAAACATTTAAAAGAGATCATACAAGATATTTCCAATTATTAGGTAAAATAGGAGTTCCTAATTATTCTATTAATTATTTTGAAATACCGGGTATGCTTACAAAATCTAAAAAATCTATAATATCTGCTTTTAGTAGTATTCCAAAACAGAATAATACAAATAATGATAAAGGTGATTATGATTACATAAATTCTATTCCTATTATTAATATTAAAGATGTTAATATTGAAAAATTACCAGAAGATCAAAATCAATTAGTAATAACAATGAAATCAAAAGCAGAATTAGAAGTATACATGGGTGCAGAATTAGTAGAACAAATGAATGATAAATCTGAATCTAAATATACACTTAAACCTATAAAAAAAATAGATTTACAAAAATGGGTAAATGAAATAAATACACTAAAAAATGAATTAGATTCACATTTAAAAAAACTGTCTAAAGAAAAAGAAGAAATAATTAATGAAATTAAGTTTTCAATAGAATTCTTAAATAAAGTACTAAAATATATGAAAGATATAAATAATACTAAAAAATCAAACACAAATTTAGTAGAGCAATTAGAGAAAAAAAATAAAGAAGCAGAGAAAGCAGAACAGCTAGAAGCAGAAAAAAAAAGTAAAAAAGCAAAACTAAATAAAATTGTAATGGAAGCTGAAATGAAAGAAAGGACAAAAAGATATCAAATGGAAAATAAATATAGGAAAAGTCAAATTGAAATATCTAAAGCAAAATGTAAAAAAGTTGCAAGAGAAGAATTTAAAAACAATTTTGAAAAATGCGATTCTCCTTTGTATCTATCCTCCTTGTATTTTTAAATAAATAAGCTATTTATAAACTATTAATATATTCCCAATTTAAATCTTTACATATATTTTTCCATATTTGGTCTTGTTGATGTAGTTTAGTTCTTGATTTCAAAAGTTGAAAACAAGTTAAATATTCATCTAATTCTAATAATTCAAAAAACTTATACATCACATAATTATAAGATAAAAAATTCTTTCTTTTAAAAGGACAGTATTTTTCAAATGGTATTTGTATTGCTTTAAACATACCACGTATAATTTCTTCTATTTCAGGAGCAATTACAGGTGCTGGCAATCCATTTAATTGATTTATAATATAAGGTATATGTTCATAATAATCATTTTTTTTAATTTTTTTCAATATAGTTCGCATTTTTTCTGGTGTAATAAGAGCCATATTTCGAATACGTTCTTTCTTTATTTCCATAATAATATCATTATAAACGGTTTCTGGAATATCAGTTGTTTCTTTTGCTTGAAATTGTGCCAAAAATTCATTTAAATGATTTATACGTTTATAACAAAAAGAGGTCATTTCCTTCGGCGGTTCTTTAAAACTTGGTTTATCACTATCTACAATTATATTTTCAATATATCCACATTTAGGACAAGTAAGTTGCCCGGTATTATTATTTAAAAGCATTTCAACACAACATTGATTACAAGTATCAAATATATCATTATCTTTATTGTTATTTATTGTGCTTATATAATTTTTATCTATTAATTTCATAAATTTATCATAGATAACATCTTTGCTTTGAAACATAAATGATTGATTGTCATTATAAATATTAGTATTTTTCTTATCAGTATTTGTATTATCCTTATTTATTTGTATTTTTATATTATCATTTGTATTTGTCTTATCAGTATTTGTATCATTATTTGTATTTATCTTATCATTATTTGTATTTGTATCATTATTTATCTTATCATTATTTATCTTATCAGTATTTATCTTATCAGTATTTATCTTATCAGTATTTATCTTATCATTATTTATCTTATCAGTATTTGTCTTTGGATCATCAGTATTTGTATAATCAGTATTTGTATTTATTTTATCCTTATTTATTTGTATTTCTATATTATCATTAAATTGAAACCAATCTGTAATATTTCTTTTTTTTTTATTTGGTATTCCAGAACTATTTATATTATGTTTAACATTATTATTAGATTTATTATCATGTTTTTGATTAATTTCTTTACTATTTTCTATATTATTTGTTTTATCACTAATTGTAATTTTTTTTTCTTCATTAATAATTTTATAATAATTACTTAATAATTTTCCAGTTTTTAACATATATTCAGTTTCATCAACATTATTTTCAATTCGATTTATTTCAATTTCAATTTCTTTTTTTTTATCATCATAAAACCATATTTGTGTTTGTAAATCAATATTTAAAATTGACAATGAAGCATTTTGAATATTAAAATCATTTAATTTATTATTTATAGTATCTAATTCTTTATAAAGTATATTTATTTTATCTTTATTTTCAGTAAATGATTTTAAAATATTATTATGTTTAGCGTCAAGTGTTTGCCTATCGTCAATTAATAAACGTGTTTTTGTTTTTGTTTTAAATGCCATATAAAATATTTAAAATTATAAAAAATAAGTAATATTATATATAGAATAGTAATGCTTTAAATATAATATATTAATAAAATGAAATATAGTACTATTTATACGCATATAAAAAATTGATTTATAATTTATATTTTGTAAAATATATAAATACATTGTTCTTTTATTTTATTAAATTTTAAAAATTATAAACTATAAACTATAAACTATAAACTATAAACTATAAACTATAAATTATAATTCAAAAATGTCTCAAAGTCAAATGTCTCAAAGTCAAATGTCAAAAGTAAAAAAACCAAAAGTAAATAAAAATAATTTAACAAATAGAGAAGAAATACAAGAAGATATACAAGATAGACAAATAACAAAATACATAAAAAAATCTAAAGATACTCAAGAAACAAGAGAAGATAAAACAAGTTTAACATTATTAGAAAAAGAAAATGCTTCTTTTTTAGGAGATATATTAAACATATTTAAAAAAGAAAAAATAAGTATAGATGTAAAAGAAAATCCTTCAATAGAAAACTTAATGGAAATTGAAAAAGAAGATAAATTTATATTTAAATTTAATAATAAATCAAAAGGAACATATATTGAATGTCATAAAGATGAAGATTATTATATAGATTTTTATAAAACTTTTGGTAAACCTCAAATTTATGGTTTATATGAAAAAAATAATGAAACAAAAGAAAAAACTATTATTGGAACTTTAACACTAAATTATAGATATGATAATAAAGTATGCCAAATTATGGATTTAAAAATTAAAAAGGCATATCGTGGAAAAGGTGGGGTTAATAAATTTATAAACTCAAGTTTAATTAGTCGTATAATGAAAAATAATGGTTATTATGGTATTTGTATGAATACAAATACTATTATTGAATCTATTATCAATAAAATAATGTTACCAAAAATGAAAGATAGAGGAAAAATGTTAATTTATTTAATATCTTATGATGAAATGAATAAGATACTATCACTATTATCATCCTTTTATTGTAGTGAAATTGCTTTTATTGATAATAATAAAACACGTATGTTTGTATCAACAGAAACAAAAAAACCTTTTAAAATTTTACATTTACATCATAATGCAGATTATCGCGAAGAAGTTGATTTTACAGATTTACAAAGAGGATATCAGTATTGTTTTTCTATTCATGAAAACAATGAATATATAATAAAAGAATTAAAAGATAAATATAAAATAGCTTCAAGTTCAAGTGCTACTATCTATAGTAATGATTTTAAAACAGATTGGTCTAAATTTGTTAAAACGTTTGAAATCTAAGTTTTTAAAAAAAACTTAACTAAAAATGAGTAACAATATTTTTTTATATAATTTGCGTTCGGGATTTTCTAAATCCTGATTTGCGTTCGGGATTTTCTAAATCCTGATTTGCGTTCGGGATTTTTTAAATCCTGATTTGCGTTCGGGATTTTCTAAATCCTGATTTGCGTTCGGGATTTTTTAAATCCTGATTTGCGTTCGGGATTTTTTAAATCCTGATTTCAATACCTAAATAATCACGTTCATATATTTTATATATTTTTCTATCTTTATCCCCTTTTAATAATTCTTCTTTAAATTCATCATTCTTAATATATACTTCAAAAAATTGTGTCATTTGTTTTAATCTTTCAATAATAGTATTAATAACATAATCTTCATCATAATTAATTTCATTTACATATATATTTCTTTCATTTTTTTTATTCGTAAATGACTCTACTAAATAGGCTTTTTCAAATTTTAATGCGTGAAGATAAAGTTGAACTTGAACGTTTTCATAATCACGCACTTTTTTAAATAAACATTTCTGTCGCATTTTAGCCTCTACTAATTCACTATCACTTGTTATACCATCATATTTACCAATAATATACCAGTCAAACGTTTTATTATCAAACACAGATGATGTAAGAAATATAGCATCAACCCATTCATTTGAATTTATAATTGTTTTTTCACTAAGCCGACAAAATTCAGTTAAAATAGTATCTTCATTTGTAATACCGTGTGTTTTATTAGTTATAGAACATACTTTTTTAGTAAGTTCATTTTTTTGTATTTCTGTTAAATTTGTTTGTGAATGAATATATGTAGATATTTCTTCTTGTTTTTTTGTCATATCACTACTTGTTTTATCTTTAATCGCATTAAGTTCTTTTACTTGTTGTAAAATAGTAGTTCCAGATGCTTCATCCATTTCCCAAATATCATTATATTCATTAGATGTTGCTATTTGATTTCCATTTGACTTTAATTTAGATTCAACTAATTTAAAATCATTAGGGTCATATTTACGCCAAAGTTCACAAAAAATACCTGGAAAATTATTATAAGCATCTAAACCAATTAATGGCGCTATTTTAGAAATGGATAAATTTAATCTGTATGACATTTTTAATTTATATTTATAAATAAATTATATTTATTATAATTCTAATTTATTTATAAATAACAAATCAATTTTTATATTAGAATATTATTATTATTATAATTATGTTATCATTAAAATCATTTAGGTAGATATAGGTTATTTTTTTGTAGAAGGAGCATCTTTCATATCTATACAATTACCTGTATCAGGGTCACATACAATAGAACCTTTAATACCTCTTGATTTTATTGTAAGTTTAGCTAAAGTATATACTAAACCTGGAACATAAAATAAACTTGTAAGTAAAAAACTATAGATAATACGATTTAAATTTTTAAAATCTAATAACATTTTTAATGTATCCCAAGTTATATATGGAAATTGGTCGAGTAAATAGTCTTCTACAATATTTAAAATTTCACCTATTGGAGGAAATATAATTGTAAATATAACTTTAAAAATATGTGTTGGAATTGTAATAACACCATGTCCTACACCACCATATAAAACCCGGTCAAATAAATCATATTTATCAGAAAAAATTTTATTTTCTACAAAATCGGTCATTTTCTTATAGAAATCTTTTTCAATAAAAACTGTTTTAATAAAAATATTTTTTATTACTATTACTATTATTAAGATATACTATTATTAAGATATACTATTATTAATACATACAATTTTTCTATGTGAAAAAACATAAAAATAAAAAAATAAACATAGTTTATTATATTTATAATATTTATAATGGATTAATATCTGTATCTGAAATGTTTCTTAATGTATAAACTAATCCAGGTATATAAAATAAGGTTGTTAATAAAAAACTATATACAATTTTATTAAGATTTTCATATTTTACAAGATTACTAATGACTTTCCAATTAAGAAAAGGCATATCATAAGTTACATCGTTACCAATAATATTAACAACTTCACCTAATGGAGGGAAAATTACAGCTATGATGACTTTAAAAAAATTACTAGGAAAACAAAATGAGCCATAACCTAAACCACCATACATTACTTTATCAAATAAAGTCCATTTATTTAAATTTATCGCATTTGCTCTATGATTATTTGTATTATCCATATTTTAATTTATGCTTACTATTTATTATTACTATTTTATAATTAGATTTTATTTATTTTGTATTTGTTCTTATTTGGTATTTATATTTGATATTTATATTTTAGATTTTATTTTCCTATTTTCCTATTTTTATTTTTCTATTAAAAAAAACTGAAACATAAATAAAAGACAACACCTATTAAAACAACAAAGCCTATTGTGCTTGCGAAAGCCTTAATATCTTGTTCTGCTTCCTGTGGAGGATTTTGTCTTTCAAATTTTTTTAATTGATATAGTTCATATTGATCTGCATATCTATTTTGAGATGTTATAACAAAAGCATATATAATTCCTACTAAAAAATTAACGTAGGTAAGTAACATACATATGCATATATTAAACCATCCATAAATTCCTTTACTTAACATCACACCAAAAGGTGGCATTAATACATTTAGTGTATATCTGAAAAATTTTGTGCTTATAACTTTACCTTTACCAAGAGATTTAGGTATAACACCTTGAAAATTACCAAAAGACATATTATTTATCCATCCAAAAGCGTATTGTGTAATATCAAAAATATAGAATGTAAATCTTAAAACTAAATATACAATAATATCTACAATTGATAATACTATACCTGTAATAGGTCCAGGTCTACCAATGATACCACCAAGTTGATCATTTGCTTCTACATTTATTTTTCTTGCCCAATGTTTATTAGATATATAAATATAATCTTCAGGATCTTTTGCTGTTATATTATAAGGATCTGGAGTTGGCATTTTATTTATTATTTATTATTTAGTTATATATTTTTATTATTTAGTTATATATTTTTACTATTTAGTTATATATTTTTACTATTTAGTTATATATTTAATTATATTTATTTTTCTTGATTTATTCTAATATTTATTATACTACTATTTATACTAAAATATATTTTATTTCTTAATTAAGCATAAATAACTAAGCATAAATAACAAGTAAAGCATAAACCAATCCTGGAATATAAAATAGTAATGTAAGTAATATACATATTACTATATTAAGCCATCCTGTAATACCCATATCCATAAATACACCAATAGGTGGACATAAAATAGTACCTAATATAACACTAAATGGAACTGTATTTGTATTTGTTAAATAACATTTTTTACCTTTACTTCTATTTATTTTTTTAAAATAATTACTTCTTCTATCTGCATCATTCAAATTTGATTGATCCCATCCCCAAAACCCCTGCATCCATCCTCCTATTGTATTTACAGATAATGCTATTAATGCTAATATAATATCAAATGGTAACCTACATATAACTATTACTAAAGCAATTAAACTATTAAAAAAATCTGTAAAGAAAGTTAATGGATTTAATAAATCTGTAAATATCCAGAGTAAAAATTTTATAAACCAAAGTGTAAATGCACCTAACCATTGTAGAAATTTAATTGCCATTAAAAAAAAATCACCAATTTTTATAATACTCATAAACATATCTAATAATCCACCACCACCATATTGTCTCTCTATCACATCTAAATAAATTATATTATGATGGGTAATATGATATGTATTATGATATGTATTTTGAGTAATAGTATTAGTATGAATTAATGCTTTTAAATCTGTATGTTTTGATAGTAATTTATGATTGTGTATAATATAGTAATGATTAAATTTAGTAGTATATTTTATAATATCATCTAAGGTTTTTATAGTTTTTGGTATAGTATTTAAACATAATTGTATTTTATTTATATAAATTATTGTATTTATCATACTTTTATTTGTCATTATTTTATTTGTCATTATTTTATTTGTCATTATTTTATTTATATATTATATCTATTCTAAATTGAGATAAATATTATTTATTTTAATCAAATAGATAAAAGAATGAAAATATAAAAGAATGAAAATATAAAACACTAAAAAAAATAAATATAAAAATATTATAAGATTAAGCATAAATAACAAGTAAAGCATAAACCAATCCTGGAATATAAAATAGTAATGTAAGTAATATACATATTAATATATTAAGCCATCCTGTAATACCCATATCCATAAATACACCAATAGGTGGACATAAAATAGTTCCTAATATAACACTAAATGGAACTGTATTTGTATTTGTTAAATAACATTTTTTCCCTTTACTTCTATTTATTTTTCTAAAATAATTACTTTCTCTATCTGATTTAGTAAGATTTGACTGGTCCCAACCCCAAAATCCCTGCATCCATCCTCCTACTGTATTTACAGATACTGCCAATAAACCTAATATAATATTAAATACTGAACTAAATATAGAATATACTATAACTACAATTGTATTAAAGAAATCTGTAAAAAAATTTACAGGATTCAATAAATCTGTAAATACCCAGAGTAAAAAGAATACAAACCAAATTGCAAATTTATATAACCAGATAGCAAAATTAATTAACATCATAAATAGGTCACCAATTCCCATAATAGGTTCAATAATAGGTTTCAATATTAAACCTATTAAATCTGTAATAGGATCACCTCCACCTTTTAGTTTTGGATAACATTTTATATAAATATGATTATTTGTATAAGTATATGAATGAGTATATGAATGAGTATATGAATGAGTATTTACATTTTCAAGTCTATTTATAATATATTGTAAAGTTGTATCTGGATGAACTAATTTATTATCTTTAATAAAATAATAATTATTTATATTTTTAATAAAATCATATGTATGTTTTTTAGGAATAGTATTTATAAAAAGTAGTTGTAGTGGTATTTGTGTATTATAAAATTCATTATTTAATAATATATTTTTAGTATAATTAATATTATTAAATTCAAAGATAATTTTATACATTTTATTATTCACTTTTTAATTATTATCTTATTTTATTATTTAATAATATTTTTAATCATAATATTAAGCAAATAAATATTTATCTAATTTATTCATTTCATCTAATTTATCTAAACTTTCAACATTTATTTTTTTTTTTTTATTAAGATGTTCTCTTTCCGCTTGTTGTTTAGCTATTATAGTTTGTTTCTTTTTTTTTTCTAATTCTTCAAAATGTTGTGGTTTCATAAAATTATTTTCAACAACCACATTTAATAAATTATTAGGTTGATGAAGAACTTGTTGAGATTTTAAACTAACAATAATTTTATCAAAACCTAATAGACTTTGAAATAAGAGTTCAGGTCTATCTACTAATGGTACAACATAATCTATTGTTTCTGTAATATATAACATAGACCATATCATATAATTTTGTTTTTTAGTTCTTGTAGAAGGTGTAAATTTATTAATATACAATTGCCATAAACATTGTATTTGTTTATTCCATTCATTCGTATTTGCAAAATTATTACTGGCAAAACTATTACTACTGCCAGAATATTTTAGTTGAGTAATTTTATGTATTACAGCCCATATTAACCATACTACATCTTTAAAATATTTAGCATCTACACCACTTACTGTTCTGGATGCACATTCATATTTACCATATTTTTTAGAATTTATTTTTTCCCATTCAAGTATCCAATTTAACCAATATAATGCTTTATTAATATTTCTATGATGTATATGATGTGCCATTTCATTAATAGAAATTCTAATTTCACTTGGGTCTCCATCCATAATAATAGTATCAATTAATCTACTATCTTTTGCCTCTAATTTTGATTTAAAAGTATCAATAATAAATTCATTTTTATGTATTTTAGGTAATGTATTTAACTTACGTTTTTTAGATAATACTAAAATAGATACCATTTCAGCAAGTAATAATCTTATAGAAGGGTGATTACGTAATAATAATATATTCTCTTTTGTAAATTTAGTATTGTCTACAATGGATTGCCATTGTATATTTTTATTATATATAAATTCTGGTAATTTAGGATTATATATATTTATAATTTTACAAGCAATTGATATTAATTTAGACCATAATGGATTTACTATACCTGATAAAAATAATTGTAAAGCCCAATGTAAGGCTGGTTCTAATTTATCTTCCATAATTGCTTTATCAAGAGCAGCACTTGCTTTACTAATATTATAGCCACCAAATGTTTGTGTTTTAAAATCTTTTAACATTCTGGAATCAGTAATTCTACAAGTATCTGATAGTATTGGTAATGATGAAATAATAGAACTTTGTGACTGTTGTGTTTGTGTATCATTTTTATGAATAGGGGTCATTGTATATTTAGATGTAATAATTGACATTTTATAAAATTAATCTTAACTTAATTTTAACTTAATTTTAACTTAATACTTAAATTTAACTTAATTTTAATTATATAAACGAAATTAAAAAATTAAAAATAATAAAAATTAA
>Ga0114969_10004593_pt1 | contig 10901 bp, 7 predicted proteins | sample M_130807_MF_Meta_FD_87316 | JGI IMG/M metagenome (GOLD analysis project Ga0114969, IMG submission 87316) | Freshwater microbial communities from Lake Montjoie, Canada to study carbon cycling - M_130807_MF_MetaG | ecosystem: Environmental > Aquatic > Freshwater > Lake | place: Lake Montjoie...
ATGTTTTAAGAAAAACTCAACATTCACATCCATTAAAATTCATAGATAATATTGAAGATTATTTCATTCATCCGGAAGATAGCATTTGTATTGAAAATTTTTCATTACAAGAAAATATTGATATGTTCTTAACTTGTAAAACATTTTATTGTTATGATTCTACAACATTCTTAGCAGTGATAGCATCATTATGTGGATGTACACCAATATTAATGAATAATTATCCAGGATGTTCTAATATAAGAGACATATATAAAATATATGCTCCATGGATGTATTACGGCATGTCATATTATAACAAAGATAATTCCATAACAGATGGTAGCGATACAAGACATTTATTAATTGATTTACTTAAATATATTGATAATAATCAATATAAAAATTTTTTTAGTGAAAAATCAGCATATTCAAGTATTTTAACATTTTTACAATATTTAGAATGCTATTTTAAAGTATCATTTAATGAGTAAATTAATGAATAATTTTAATATAAAGATTTAATATAACTGATTATAATAATGGTTAGACAATGTGATATTTGCGATAAAGTAATTAATATTGAAAATATTCAAACATTTTTTTTAACTATTGTAGATGATATACAATTAACTAATAATTTTGAATTAAATTATTGTAATAAGTGTAATTTTTATTTTTCTGATTCAAATAGTAGTCAAGATGATTATAATAAATATTATATGAAATTTAATAATTATAAAAAAGATTCTTATTGTAAAGATAAAGATGATAAATGTTTCTTTTATTTATGTAAAAATTTAAATGATAACGTTAAAAGTATATTAGATTATGGTTGTGGAAATGGACAACTTTCTGAATTATTATCATGTAAGTTTAATATTGAACAATTTGATATAGGTATGGAAAAAAATACAAAAAAATATGATTGTTTGGTTTTATCGCACGTGTTAGAACATATTTATGATTTAAATAGTTTTATAGAAAAATTTTCAGAAAATATAAATGATAATGGACTATTATATATTGAGATACCAAATGCAGATTTTTATGATCAATTTGTAGATATATGTCCTTTACAAGAAATTAATTTAGAACATATTAATTTTTTTTCAAAATACTCATTGAATAAATTATTAATTAAACACAACTATACTTGTGTTAGCCTTGAAGATGATTATTTTTTATTAAAAAATATGAAATATTATGTAATTCGTGGTTTATTTAAAAAATCAAGTCAAAATTTATCAATTAAAACATATATCAAAAATGGGTTAATGAAAATAAATGAAATTAATTTTCATAATCTGAAGAAATATAAATCAATATATATATATGGATGTGGTCAATTTTTATTTAAAATATTTGATAAAATTCAAAAAAATTGTAATATATTAAATATAATAGATGACAATATGTGTTATTTAAATTTAAAAATTAAAAATGTTGAAATTATTAATTTTGAATTATTAAAAGATAAAATTTTAAAGGATGATGTAATATTATTAACTACTTTAATTCACGATGAAGAGATAAAACATAAATTACATACATTAAATGTGTCTGTGAATATTATTAATATTATGGCATTATAAATAATTCATTTGTTAAAAATTAAATAACTTGTATAAATTTACGAATAAATCTATTTATGGTTATGAATAGATTTATGGTTATGATTAAATAAATATATTTAAATTAAACAATTTTAACAATCATCTCTCTTTCAAACTCTTCGCGACTCATAAAAGGGTCCATATCTTCAAATGGTCTATTAGTAAATGTGCCATCGTCATTTTTAATTGCATTTAGTCGAGGAAAACGTCCTTGAATACAACAAAATATTTCTAATATAATTGGTCCCGCTGAATAATTCAGAAATTCATCAATTATATTATCCACATTTTCATTTACTTTAACGCATATATATTTTATTTCATAGGCATTTGCAATTTTTTCTGTATTGGGAAAAGATAAGCCGCTACTATAATCCACTCCATATTTGTTTTTAAAAAAATTTGTTTGCGTTATTTGAATGGCGCCGTATGCTCCATTATTAAATAATAATATTTTAATAGGTAATTTATATTGAACAATCGTTTGTAATTCTTGTATATTTAATTGAAACGACCCTTCACCTAAAATAGGTATTATCATTTTCTCTTTTTCCGCAATTTGTGCACCAATTGCCGCTGGTAATTCAAACCACATATCGCCTTGACTACTAATGATAAACTTATCACCCCGTTTAATATTAACCATATGCCACGCGACTGTAACAATAGAACCTGATGAGGCTAAAGTTACTTTGTTTTCAGGGGCTTTCTGATAAAATTTCTTGAGAAAAAAATAGGGATTAATACAATTTTCCTCGGATAAATTTGGCGGCGTTTCAAATAACCATTTTGACTTCCAGTGATTACATTTATCTATCCATGGGGAATAAATTTTTATATCATACACAGTATTAAATAATGACGTGTACTTATCAAAAAATAAATTTAAATCCATATTGATTTTTAAATCATAATTAATATTTGTTTTTTCAAGCTCATTTTCATCATTATCGATATAGATTATTTTGGCTTCACGAGCAAACCAGTCAGAACGATAGCCAACAATACCTTGCGCCATTCTACAACCCAATGAAATAAGTAAATCACAATTTTGTAATGTAAAATTTCCAGCTCTATCACCAATTAACCCAATTTTTCCACAATATAATTTACTAGATGTTTTGATTAAATCTGTACCGTGAAATGTGGTAACGACGGGGATTTCATATCTATTAATAAAATCAATAAATTTCTCAGTACAATTCCCTAATTTTATACCATTTCCAGCAATTATTAATGGTCTCTCTGCTTGTCTTAATAAATCATATACTCTATTTAAATTATCCGTTATTTCTATTGGATTAATTGTGTTATCTATATAAATATCTTTCTCTATTAATGGTATGTCTTTATAATCTATCAACATCCCTTGTATATCCACTGGTATAGATAACCATACTGGACCTGGACGTCCATTAATTAGGTTTTTTATAGTATTAATCATTACTTCTTCCAATTCGTTAATATCTAATATTTCATGGGCATATTTAGTAATTTCAGTAACCATTGAAATTATGTCGCTATCGGCGCCAGCATAATGACGCAATTTCATTTTATTATTATTTATTTTTCGAATAGATTCTACACATTTAACTTGTCCTGAAATAAATACAATAGGTAAACTATCTTGATGTGCCACTAAACATGGTGAAATCGCATTTGTTGCTGCACAACCGGCCGTAGTACACACAATTGCCGGTTTACTGTTTGTTTTACTAAAACCAACCGCACTATACCCACACGCTTGTTCATGGTGTTGATAGTAAATATCATAATTTTTATTATTACCGAAAGAATCATTTAAATGCATTGCAAACCCACCAGTTATAGTAAATAAAGTATTCATCCCATTCTTATTTAGAAAATCTACTATATAATCGCTAACTTTTACTTTGTGCGTCATTATATATTTTATTGTAGGTTAATTAATTAAATATTTAACTTAAATATATAAACATTAACTATTAATATAATCATATTTAATATGAATATATTAATATTTGGAGTCTCCGGTTCTATAGGTAGTTATTTATATAATAAATTTAAAATAGAACATACTGTTTACGGTTCCTCGTCAGCCGACAATTCGATTCATCCAATAAAATGTAAAATTGTTAATGGATTATTACAACATAATATTTTAGATTTAAACTTACCAAAATTTGACGGCGTAGTATGGGCGCAAGGCAAAAACATTAACGATTCAATATTTAATCTTAATATAAACAATTTTAACTCTATCATTGAGTGTAATGTTACCTTTATATTAGAAACGTTAAAGGTATTAATAGATAACAATTTAATTAATGACTGTGCTAAAATGGTTATTATTAGTTCTATTTGGGAGGATTGTACGAGAGATAATAAATTATCTTATTCAATTTCAAAAGGCTGTCTAACAAATTTAGTTAAAAATATTGCGTATGACCTTTCTAAAAAACATATTTTAATAAATAACGTTTTGCCCGGCCCAATTGATAATGAAATGACTAATTTAACCTTATCTACAGAACAAATTCAAAATATTGCAGCATATACAGGCTTTAATCGGTTAGTATCTTTAACTGATGTATATAATACTGTTAAATTTTTATTATTATTTAATACTGGTATATCCGGACAATCTATCAAGGTAGATTTAGGATTTACAAATATTAAGAAATATTAATTACATAATTAAATATTTTTTAATATTTATAATATACATAACGTATGGACAATTTAAAAGATATTTTACAGAAAGTCATTGAATTAGGATGTTCAGGCATTAAAATATCTTTTGAAGATGAAGGCGCATTATTAAATGAACATATTATTATGTCGCATTTAACCAGTTCATTGGGCATAGATTTAGCAATTAAAATTGGTGGTTGTGAAGCAAAGAGGGATATTGTTGATTGTATAAATTTAAATTGTACATCAGTTGTGGCACCAATGATTGAATCGCGCTTTGCTCTGAACAAGTATATTAATTCTTGTAGACAATACAATGTTAAACAAATTTTAGGGTTTAATTTAGAAACAATTCAGGCTTATAAAAATTTAAGCGAATTGAAAGAAGAATTTAAATCTATTGATTATGTTACCTTTGGTAGAGTAGATTTTGTGAGCTCTTTAAATAAAGATCGTTCCTATGTTGATAATGAGGAAATGTACGATTATGTGTCGGACGTGTTTAAAACGGTTAAGACGTATAACAAAAAATGTTATATGGGTGGAGCGATTAGTATAACCTCTGAAGAATTTATTAATAAATTAGTTAACGCGCAATTATTAGATAAATTTGAAACAAGATATATTATTTTTGACGTAACAAAAATAACAGACTTTAAAAAATGTATATATTATGCGAATTTATTTGAAGTAGCGTGGTTAAAATATATTAGAGAAATGTATTTAATGTCGGCTGATAAGGATAAAAAACGGATTGAAATGATTGAAGAAAGATTAAACGCAAATAAACAATAACCAAGTTTTATCACATTAATTTTATTACATTTGTGTATGCATAATAAAATTAATATATATTATTTAAAACCTTTATACTTGACATTCATTAATGGTATATTTGAGTTTTTTTGTAGAATAAAAATATATAATTAAATATTATATTAATGTTTCGAGTTCAAAATACAGAGTTTAAAATAGAGACGAGATACACAAATAAATTATGTGTAAAATCATATGATAAAGAGTATGATGTAAAAATAAATAATGATGATATTAACAAAATAATTAATGATAATTTTGTAGATGGTGATTATATAGTTGCCGATAAATATTTTGAAGGACAGATTGAAAATCCTAATGTATACTATATAGAAGCAATAGAAGACAATAAAATAATGGATACAGTTCTTGATACACTAGATAAGCTATACAGAAATAATTTTACTAAAAAGAATAAATTAATTGTTATTGGCGGTGGCATAATTCAGGATATAAGTGGTTTTTTATGTGGCATGTATAAGCGCGGTATTAAATGGGTATTGGTTCCAACAACAATGTTAGCCATGACAGATTCTTGTATTGGTGGAAAGGTATGTTTAAATAGAGGTGGAAAGAATATGCTTGGTTTATTTGTCTCGCCATCAAAGATTATTATATCGGATAAATTTTTAGAAACACTTGACCATGATATGTTAATGTCGGGATTAGGAGAATCACTTAAACTGGCTATTATAGCTGGAAAAGAAGAAGCTGACAAGTTTATAAAAATGTACAATACTAAAAATTATGTTGATATCATCAAACAATCACTAGAAATTAAGAAAACAATAGTTGAATACGATGAACTAGAAAAGGATGAAAGAAGAGTATTAAACTATGGTCATACTATTGGCCATGCTTTAGAAGGATGTACAAATTATTTTATTCCGCACGGAATAGCTGTATTATTAGGTATGTATTATATTAATAAACTTTTTGTAAAAACGGATTTATTTGATGACATAAATAACTTGATATTAAGTATGATTCCGGCTAAATTTTTAGTAAAATTAGATATAGATAAGTTATGTGTTTTTATTAAAACAGATAAAAAGAATATGGGTAATGATATTTGTCTAATAGTTTTAGAAGACTTTGGTAAATCTACATTTATTTTTAAAAATATAGAACTATTAAAAACTGAGTTATCTAGATTATTATTGTAAATAATATTCATTTTGAACGGTAGTTAAACGTTTGCCTTTAATTACATAATCATACATATCGTCCGCAAATTTATTTACGTTTAACTCGTATTTTGTTAACATTATATTTATATTGTGCGGGGCGTCCTTAATTGTACTACGCGCGTGTGTTATTTCGTCAGCACTATTACCGTACGCAATGCCGGAATCATAGAGAAAGTTATCAATGTACATTATTCTATTTTTAAAATAGGTATCCTTAGTAATATTTTTAAGGGGGTGTATTATTGTAATACAGCCACACACGGTGGCCGATAATAAGTAAAACGAGTTCGGGTCATAACAGTAAAATGTATGTGATTCGTTGAAAGTCTTTACTATCTCGGGTAAAGACATATTATCTATCCTAACCGCATCAGCAGGGTGCATTTTGTTTATGAATTTTTTATCATGTATTAAATAGCCCTTTTTAATTAAATAACAGGTTTTGGTTCTAGGATTAGTATTATAGTTTCTAAATTGTGTATCTAAAAACGGCACCGCTAATTGGGTAATGGGCTTGGTTGTGTTTGGTTCCCAATGATATACCAGGTCGGTTTTGTTCCAATTTAAATAATGCGTTTTGCCCATTTCCACGTCTAACTCTAACAATATCCACCGGATTACGTGCTTTGCATTTAAGGGATTACCACTAATAATTTCAGGATAAATTACGATTGTGTGCTCGTTTATTTCATAAGGATTCGCAAAGTCGTTACAATAATTATTAAGGTATTTAGAACCGTCATAACAATACAATTTGGCGTAAACATTTTTATGGTTTAATGTATTTATTTTTTTCGCCAGCAAATGAAGGGCTGTTATGCCTCCACACTTTTCATATAATTGTGGTGTGTATATGATAATTTTTATTTTATCATTGTATAATCGTTGTTTGTAGTTGTCATTTTTATGAAAATCATAAATAATTGCATAATCAGTGAGGGTTGTATTTGGGTAATATTTTTTTTTATAATAATTTAAATCAAAATCGGGATATACCTTATAAAATTCTGCGAATGAGTTTATATAATAGGGTAAACGATTTTTTTTATATAAATTAAGCACTGATTGTAGTGTCTTAATATTTTTTATTAATGATCCATCTTTTTCTTTATTTATGTTGATGATATTACTAATATTTAAAATTTTAAGGTTATTTTTATTTGAATTATTTATTCTTGTATTAGGTTTAGGTCTTGTTTTCGGTGTTACATTTATTTTTTTGTTAAAACTCATATTTTTTGAAAATATTGTTTTAATTTGATTAGAATTACCTTGTTTAATGTTATTCTGAGTCGTATTTTTTATAAAGAAATCTTTTATTTTATATTGCGATTGTCGTTGAGATATAAATTTATTCTGACTAATCGCACCTAATATATTATTTTTCGCCAACCCATTTTTTTTCACGTGCTGTTTAGCCGCCCCCACTAACCTATTTCGTGCATTTATAAACGAGTGTTGTTGTGTCATTTGTACATTTAAAGTTTTCGTTTCATTACTATGTACTAATGATTTTATGGGCATTATATATATATAAAATATTATATTTTGTATATATGCTAAACTTGTTCGGTCCTGGATGAATGTAGAAATGGTTTCGAATTGCGTTAAAAATGGGCTGGAAAAAATATTGTAGAGAGAAGGGACTTTAATAAATGTGTATCAGTTAATAATTTTAATTCTAATCTCGTTAAATTAAAATTATTAAAAAATTAATAATTAAATATGGACCATAATTTTACTGAAAAAATTGGAATAATTGGTTTAGGGTTTGTCGGCGGAGCCATGTTAAAAAGTTTTCAATATAAAAGTATTGATGTTTATGGATACGATAAGTTTAAAGACGGATATCAAGACACATTTTCCGACATTTTAAAATGCGATGTATTGTTTTTATGTTTACCAACGTTATTTGATGAATTAAATAAATGTTATGATAAAACAGCTATATATGAAGTGTGTGACAAATTAAAAGAACAACATTATTTAGGCATTATTGTATTAAAATCAACAATTGAGCCGGAAACAACAAATATATTATCTGATACATTTAAAACTTTACAAATTTGTCATAATCCCGAGTTTTTAACCGCACGAACCGCATTCGATGACTTTCATAATCAAACACATATTGTTATTGGAAATGGTCCAAATATTAAAAACGTTAATACACTAGCACATTTTTACTCAAGGTATTACCCAAAAGCAGAAATAAGCATTTGTACGGCATTAGAGAGTGAATCCATGAAAATCTTCTGTAATAGTTTTTACGCTAGTAAAATAATGCTATTTAATGAATATTTTTTACTTTGTCAAAAAAATGGAGCGGATTTTAATACTATTAAAAGTTTAATGTTTAAAAACAAGTGGATTAATCCAATGCATACTAATGTGCCTGGTATAGACGGACATTTAGGTTATGGTGGTGCTTGTTTTACAAAAGATACACAGGCACTTCTTTGTTACATGATACAACACAAATCCCAATGTGACGTTTTAGATAGCGTGATTACGGAATGTAAATGTATTAGAAAAGAATAATACTATTCCATATATAACAATTGAGTTATATTTTAAATATAATTTTAAAAATATATTTAAAATATAATGACTAGCATATTAATCACGGGTGGCGCGGGATTTATTGGTTCAAATATTGCTGATTTTTTATGTAAAAATGATACTTATAGGCATATAAGAATTGTGGATAATCTTTCCACTGGAAAGTTGGAAAATATTCAGCATTTAATAGATAATTACAAGAACGTTGAATTTATATATGGAGATATTTCAAATTTAGAAACATGTAAAAAAGTTGTATCAGGAATACATATTATATGTCATCAAGCTGCGTTAGGGTCAGTTCCTCGTTCTATAATAGACCCATTATCATCGCATATATCAAATGTAAATGGGTTTTTAAATATATTGTTAGCCGCAAAAGAAGAAGGTATTAAGCGTATTATATATGCGTCATCTTCAAGCGTTTATGGTGACAATGATACTCTTCCTAAAATAGAAACAACTACAGGAAATGTTTTATCTCCTTACGCTGCTACAAAAGCAATAGATGAAATATATGCAAAGGTCTTTGCGAGTTGTTATGGTATGGAATGTATAGGTTTACGGTATTTTAATGTTTTTGGACCAAGACAAGACCCAAATGGTGCTTACGCGGCGGTTATTCCCAAATTTATTAAATTATTTTCTGAAGGAAAATCTCCTGTAATTAATGGTGATGGTAGTTTTTCAAGGGATTTTACTTATATAGATAATGTCGTACAAGCAAACATGTTAGCCTTAACTACAACAAACACACACTGTTTTGGTGAAGTTTTTAATATTGGAGCAGGCGGCCAAATTAGTATATTGGATTTAGTTAATAATATTAAAAAAGAATTTAATTGTGTCATTGAACCGGTATTTACTGAAAATAGACCAGGCGATATTCCTCATAGTAACGCAGATATAAGTAAAGCAAAAAAAATGTTAGGTTACGAACCAAAAATATCATTTGAAGCAGGTATTAAAAGATTAATTAATTTTGTTATAAATAAAAATAATAATATTTTGAATATAGAAAATATAGACTTAAATAAATTATTAAATCGTGAACCTTTTAATTTACAAATAAATGTTAACAACTTAAAAGATAAAAAAATATTAATTACCGGAGGCGCGGGTTCTATTGGTAGTGAATTAATTTTACAATTAATGTTTATGAATATTATTAATTTATTTATAATAGATACAAATGAATATGGTATTCATAATATAAAAAATAAAATAAATAGAATATTTCCGTCTAATAATATTAAATTCTATTTGAGAGATATAAATAATTACGATTCTATGAATAAAATATTTTTAGAAATTAAACCTGAAATTATTTTTCATGCAGCCGCATATAAACATGTGCCAATTATGGAAGATAATCCTAATGAATCTATAAATACTAATATTCACGGAACAAAAGTGTTAGCTAATTTATCGTTAAAATATAATGTTGATAAATTTTTATATATATCTACAGATAAAGCGGTTAATCCTACAAGTATAATGGGCGTATGTAAGAGAATTTCTGAATTATATTTACAACATTTAAATAAAAACAACACAACAGAATTTATAATAACTAGATTTGGAAATGTGATAGGTTCATCGGGATCTGTAATACCAACGTTTATAGATAATATAAATAATAATGTAAATATTAAATTAACTCATAAAGATATTATACGTTATTTTATAACTATATCTGAAGCAATACAATTAGTAATTTTATCTATTAATATAGGAAAAGGCGGTGATATATTATTATTTGATATGGGAAAACCTATTAAAATTATAGATTTGGCAAATAACATATTGAAATTATCAAATAAACCACACTTATCTATTGAAATTATTGGGTTAATGGCTGGAGAAAAATTGTACGAAGAATTATTGTGTAATAATGAAAATAGCATACCAACCGATAATAGTAAAATTTTGTTACTCAAACATAATGAAATAGAAGATAATAATTTTATTGAGTTATTTAATATATTACTTAATACTTATAAAGAATTAGATATTAAAGACGTTAAATTAAAACTAAAAGAATTAGTATCAGAATATACTTATA
>Ga0114969_10004596_pt1 | contig 10897 bp, 26 predicted proteins | sample M_130807_MF_Meta_FD_87316 | JGI IMG/M metagenome (GOLD analysis project Ga0114969, IMG submission 87316) | Freshwater microbial communities from Lake Montjoie, Canada to study carbon cycling - M_130807_MF_MetaG | ecosystem: Environmental > Aquatic > Freshwater > Lake | place: Lake Montjoie...
AATTTCTCTCAGGTGCCTTCAATTGCTATGAACAACTATAGAAACTCTTTCTTTCGTCATGATGATGTAAGATATGCAGAGTTTATTGCAGATGTTCAGGAAGGCAAGGCTAAGATTAATGCATCAGTATTATTCCCTCATCAATTGTATCAAGCAATTAATAGTGGGCAATGGTCAGATGCAGTAGAAGCCCAATGGAATGCTTTACCAGATTACATGGCTGATAGTACAGAAAGGATTATTCCTGTATGTGATGTCAGTGGTAGTATGGAAGGTCTTCCTATGGATGTAGCTGTATCTTTAGGGATTTATATCTCTGAAAGAAATAACAGTATATTCAAGGATGCTTTCTTAACTTTCTCTGAAAGACCTCAAATGAATTACCTTAAAGGTAGTTTGTCTGAGAGAATGAGACAGTTAAGTAATGCTGACTGGGGTATGTCTACTAATCTTGAGGCAACATTTGACTTGATTCTTAACAGTGCTGTTAGAGAGTCATTACCAGAGGATGAGATGCCTACTAAATTGCTTATCATTAGTGATATGGAATTTAATGAAGCAACTTATCATTCAGGAACAAACCTAGATTCAATCAGACAGAAGTATTCTAATACAGGATACAAGATGCCGGAGATTGTATTTTGGAATGTGAACGGAAGAGTTGGTAATGTTCCTGCATCTATGGATGAATCAGGCATTGGTCTTGTATCTGGTTTCAGTCCTTCTATTTTGAAGGGAGTGTTGAAAGGAGAAATCTATTCACCACAACAACTGATGCTTGATACGGTAGATTCTGCGCGTTATTCCTGTATTGGAGTTGAATAAGATTCGGAGGTTGGTGGCACCTTGGCAACAGAAGCCACCACATTTTTTATGTTTAACAATTTAAATTTCTAATAAAAAGGTCTGTCTGGAGCTGTAAATGACAGTGAAGCTCCATTTTACAAATATAATTAACTGAAACTAAAAACTAAAAAAATGAAAAAATTTAAAGACTTAGAATTTGAACAAGATGACATGGGAGAACATGCAGGTGCAATATTCCCAAATAATTATGGTATCTCTGTAATAAGAGGACCATATAGTTTTGGTGGCAAAAAAGGACTGTATGAAATTGCGGTCTTAAGAATGACACCTGAAATGAAGCATTCAGAAATATGTTATAATACACCTATTACAAATGATGTAGTAGGTAACTTAACACCTGATGATGTAACTGAGTATATGAAACAAATACAAAAATTATAATATTAACTGAAAATTAAAACTGAAAATTATGGAAAAAATAGAAATCTTCAACAATGTAGAGGCATACAATATGTCTCTTAACTTCTTGAGTGATACTCATGAAATGCAAAGATTTAACTTTTATAGAGGTAAAGTTACTGCATTTACATGTGCACAAAGAAAAGAAATAGATACGCATGTATATTGGTCATATACTGAGGCTAAACCAAGATTTGAGAATAATAGATTATTCTACACCAGGAACAACAAGTATGGTTTTACATATGATAAAGCCACAAAAGATTTTAAATTCTGGTTTGGTAGAAGTATTCATGAAATTCCACCATTTATGTTATATGATGTGTTTAAACATTTTAACATTGATTGGTATGAAAAATTAAGTCCTTCACTTCTCACTCTTCTTAATGCAACAATGGTTAAGAATATGATTAAAGGTAAAATTACTAATCCAAGAGATTATGTAAAGGCTTATCTTAAAACCAGTCCGTATAGAAAATCAGAAATTAGTCCTGAATTATTCTATAAAACATTTAATAATCTACATATACAGAGTCCTAAAACTTATAGAAAGATTATTGAATACTCTACAGACCCAAATCATGCATTAGAATTTATTACTGCTCAAAATAATGGTTATATAGATCATAATATTATTGATTTATATGATCAGGCTTCTGCACTTAATAAAAAAGTTAATCCTAAATGGTCTGATGCTAGAAAAAAAGATGTGCATGCTGAATGGACTAGAGAAATTATGAATATTGAAATTAAATCATTAGAACCTTATGATTATAATTATTCAAAAATTGATCTTCCACAAGGTCTTGAAATTATTTCAAATAACTATGAATTATTTGAAGAAGGTACCACAATGAGACATTGTGTTTATACCAATTATGAATATAGAATTAAATCTAAACAATATTTTTCTTTTAAATATGAGAAAGATAATGTTAGAGCAACTCTTGGTGTAGATAAAAATTATTCTATGCCAGCTACATTTAATCAAATGTATGGTGTTGGTAATTCTACTATTTCTACAGATATTGTTGATTCTATAAAAGAATTGATTAAAACTGATTACTTTCAAGAATGGTGTGAAAAAGAGTCTAAATTATCAATGCAAGAAAGAGTTGATACAGCATGGATTTAAATGAAGCCGGTGTAATAGCCGGCTTTTATTATTAACTGAAAAATAAACTGAAAAGATTATGAAAAGAACATTAGCAACTTTATTTACCATCATGAGTATGGTAGTAATGATTATAAGCTTAATTGCTTTGGTCCACAGTAAAAATGATGAACAAGTAAATATGTCTATTCTATCCTTTGTTGGATGGGGAACAATAGGTAGTTTATGCAGTATAACAAGTAATAAAAAAAGTATTAACTGAAAACTAAAAATAAAAAGTTATGGAAGAGCAAGAATATGATGCTTACTTAGAAGCAGTAGAAGATGTAAAAAAAAGATTATATTGGTATGATCCAGAAGCTCCAGAAGAACATAATCCTTTTGGAGTATTTGATTAGTTATGATTACTGAAAATTGCTTAGTGGGATGCAATGAGATTGCACACCATAGAAACTGCAGTGAATATATATTACTAAATATGAGTATAAAAGAGATAACCTGTAAAAAGGGTTATCTTAATTTATTATCATATCATAAGGAATATGCAGTATTAGGAGAATCGGCTATATCATACACAATAATGTGTGACAATGGTCATATTAAAAAACTAAGTAAAAAATTATTTTATAAATGAAATGATATGGAAACAATTATAGTAATAGTAAGCGCAATATCAGTAGTAATGGTCAGTGTCTTGATCATAATTCATATTGATAAGAACAACAGATAACATTTTGGTCAATGTATAAACAGAAAAGATATGAAAGAAAAAGATGTAATTATGTCAGTTATAGGATTTGATAAGTCTTGTAATCTTGAAGTAAACGGTAAAATACTTACAGGAGGTGTAACTAGATCAGTTATGCCACCTGTTTATGGTATTGCAAGTGAAGAATGTATTAACAATACCCTTGATGTTAAGGTGTTTGACCACTTTAACTGGGAGTTATTCTTTAGGTTAAGATTAGTAAAACATTCATTATGAGTAAAATAAAAGTAGAAGTGGATGAAGATACGTTAGTAAATGCATTAGATAATTTTATTCATCCAAGTGGAGTTAGAGATCTTATAAAAGATATGTTTACTCATACTCAAAAAGCAAAAGAAATTCTTGGTCAACTATTATTAGGTGAAAAGTTACCTATAAAACCAACTGTTGGTCAAATGGGTTATGTCAAGATGGAGCACATGTGGTTTACTAATAAAGAATTTACACAGAATACTGATTTAGATGTAAAAGGAACATTATCTTGTAAAGTAATAAGAATTAATGGATATACTGAGTATTCACAAGTATCAATAGAGTTTCCAACATATGACTCTGCAGGTGAAATACAAATAATATCAAATGGAGTGGCTTTTGATCAATTTATTTGGTTACAAGAGGATTTAAAAGATAGTATAATCTGAGTATACTACATGACCAATAATTTGGGGAGTATTTATATTCCCCATTATTATTTAGCCATATAATGCTGAAATAAATGATAAACTGTTGAATTATTTATATATAAAGTTTAAATTTAGACTTATTTATAAAACATGCAATATCAGCTTTCCACGGGAAAAGTAATTTACATTACCATAGAACAATATTTATCTATGACTGATAATGATATACAGTATCTTATATCAACAAATGCAGGTGAAACAATTCACAATCCCTTTACTAGATCTGCACTAGATGAAAACTCCACAGAAAAACACAAAGACAAAGAATATGATTTCTCATTTATCTCACCAGATGATGAGAATGTAAAAGAAATATCATTTGAGGATTTAACCCAAGATGATTTAGATAGAATAGATAGTATGGATATATAAGAACTTAACTTGGAAGAGTAGGCCAAGGAATAGCTAAAATTATACTCAAATCAATTAAAAATAAAACAAGTATTAATCGCAAAAAAACAAGTTATGAGTAAAGTAAGAGTAATTGGAGATGAAACAGGAAATGTTATCAACCAGTCAGCAACTAATCCAGATTATGGATATGTAAGAGTAGAAAGTGTAAAAACTACCATTGATGATAATGGATTTTTAAGAAAAAGATCTATTAGTACCTTAATTCAAGGTCATATAGAAGACTTAAAATCAGAAGGTTATTTTAGTGGTCAAGAATTAAGTGGTAAAATTGTAGTATTGGAGGCATTAACTCCATTCAACAAAAAGAATCCTGAAAGAGATATTAAACAAGCAGGTAATACTGGTATTGTTTGTACACTTGGAGGTGAACCAATTTACAGAAAAACTCTATATTCTTTATCATCAAATACAGAAGATGTATTTATTAAACATGATAATGTAGAGCAAATCAGAAATGCATTTGGAGGTGTTAAAACATCTGCAATAAACGCAGAAACATCTGATGAATTCAATTTTTAAGTATTAAATGTATATAAGGGATAGTGTAATAGCTATCCCTTTTTATTAATTGTAAAAACTAATGGTCATGGAGTTACAACAGAAAAAATTAGAGTATAAAGGTAAGTTAGAGGCTTATCAATTGTATAGAGGTAATACTTATACAGAATATGAAAAAGATAACTATAACGGTTATCAAAATCATTTATATAAAAGAGCATTATATGGTCTAAGTGCATTTACTCAAGATGAAATTGCTACTATGTGTAGTAAAAAGAAACAGAGAGTAAACAAAGTGTACATGAAAGGTCAAAATGTTATTAACCTGTATAAGCAAAAGGTAACTAATGCTTATAGTAATTTTATATTCAAGACATTATTCCCTGAAAGTCCTATGACACAGTTTTTTATTGAAACTGAGGAAACAGATGTAGATTATAAAAATACATTATCATTTAAAGATCTTAATATCAGTAAAGACCAAATAGTTGGTGTATTTATTACTGAAGGCATATTACCTAAAAACTTTTATGAGTTAAATAGGGACTTTAATGCTTTACCAAGATTAAAGAAAGCATAATATTAACGGGTAGATGTAACAGTCTACCCTTTTAAACCAAAATAAAATGAAAACAGCAGTAGAATGGGTGCTAGAAAAGTTAACTGAAGCCTATACAAACGATGAGTGGAAAGCAATTATCAGACAAGCAAAAGATATGGAGAAACAACAGATAAGAGATGCTTTCAATGCTGGTGATTTAGATTCTGATACTTATTTTATTCCATTTTTAAAAGAAAATGATGAATCAGAAAACTACTATAATAAAACATTTAAATCAGAATAAGATGGAAACAGCAGTACAATGGTTAATGAGAATATTAGAAGGTCAAAAAGATAAACCTTTTAATTATGATGAGTGGCAAATTGCTTTTGAACATGCATTAGATATGGAAAAGCAACAGAATGAAATAATGCTAGATGGAATGCAATATTATATTGAAAATAAAACAGATGAAAAAGATAATAATACTGATAACAATAATAACAGCAGGCTTCACTTATAGATGTGTCACTGATACTACAAATTGGTAATGGAAAAGAAAAAGAAATATTGTTCAGGTTGTGAATCTGAGCAATATATCTGGAAAGCACATGAAGGAAATAAGTATTGTAAAAATTGCTGGGGTAAAATCCAGTCTAAAGATCCTGATCATAAGGTGATACCACAAGTTTCTGCAAAAAGAAAGAAACTTGATGTTGAGTATCTTAAGTTAAGGACTAAGCATATGGAAAAGTTTCCGTTATGTCAAATTAAAGTTGGAGGATGTACTAATATGGGTACAGATATCCATCATACACATGCAGGTTCTAATAGAGATGCATTTTATTTAATACAGAGTACCTGGCTAGTAACTTGTCGTAACTGCCACAACCATATTCATGAAAATCCAGCAGATGCTAGGATAATGGGATGGTTAAAATAAATGAAAAGAATATTAACTGAAATTAAAACTAAAAAAGATGAAACAAAGTAAAAATGATTTTATTAAGATTGCTGTTACAACAAATTATACTATGTTTAACAGATTACCAATGCAAAGACCAACAGGGTCTAAACATATACAAGATTTAGTAGAAAGTGTCCGTAAAAAAGGTAACACTAGACAAGTTATTTGTTGTAAAGTAGATTTCTTTACTGGATCAAAATTAACATATGTAATAGATGGTGATCATTTATTAGATGCTTGTAGAAGAGAGAGTATTCCAGTAAGATATGAGTATATTGAAATAATTAACAAAGAAGATCTTGTTTCAACAATGGCTTGTTATAATAATTCATCTAAAGCATGGTTGTTAAAAGATTATATTCATGCATTTTCATATTGTAACCCTGATTATGCTACTTTGCAAGAATACATGGGTCTATATCATTTAGAAGCTCTAATGATTGCATCAATTTGTAATAATACAAACACATATAATGCTATTGCAACTTCAAGTGCTAAAATTAAAAATGGAGAGTTTAAAATTAACAATCCAAAAGCTAAAGAAATGTGTAAAGCTTTTAGTGATTTATTTATTAAAATTGGTGCTGCTGACAGATGGGTTAAGAAACAATTTTTAAATGTGTTTATTCAAGCATATGGATCATATGATCATAAAGAAACTTTAAAGAATATTGATAAGCATATCAAGACAATTAAAGTTATGTCAGATCCTGGTCATGCTAATGAATTCATACAAAAAAATGTATTTAATTTAATTTAATATGAAAAGAGAAGAGATACAACAGTTAGCACTTGATGCTACTGATAAGAAAAAAAAATCTGGATTATCATTAGCAACAGGAATTGGCAAGACTTTAGTAGCCCTATTACACATGGAGAAAAACATAACTCCTTTAATGAATGTATTAGTGGTAGCACCTAAGTTAAGTATCTTTACATCTTGGAGAGCTGAAGCAATAAAGTTTAAAAAGTCACATCTTATGGATAATGTAAAGTTCACAACTTATTTAAGTTTGAATAAGCTTGATCCTAGAGAGTATGATATGATATACTTTGATGAAGCTCACTCATTATTACCTACACATAGAACATTTTTGGATGAGTATACCGGTAAAATCTTAGGATTAACCGGTACTCCTCCTAAAAATACACATAGTGAGAAAGGTGAGATGATGCAAGAGTTCTATCCTATATGTTATGAATATCTTACTGATGATGCTGTTAATGATAATATCTTAAATGATTATAAAATCATTGTACATGAGATTAAACTAGATAACGTCAACAAAAATGTAAAAGCAGGTAGTAAGAATAATCAATTCTTTACTACTGAAGCAGCTAACTATCAGTATTGGTGTAATAGAATAGATATGTCTAGACCAGGTAAAGAGCAACAGATAGCTAGAATCATGAGAATGAAAGCAATGATGGAATTTCCAAGTAAAGAAAAATATACTAAGATATTATCAAATCATATAAAATCTAAATTTATTATTTTTGCTAATACTCAAGAACAGGCTGATGTGTTATGCGTAAATAGCTATCATAGTAATAATCCTGAGTCTAATGAAAATCTAGAAATGTTTAAGTCAGGTGAAATAACTAAACTATCATGTGTATTGCAGTTAAGTGAGGGTATTAATATTCCTGAACTAAGACAATGCATTATTCTACATGCATATGGTAATGAGCGTAAGGCCTCACAACGTATTGGAAGATGTTTACGTCTTGCAGTTGATGAGACAGCTACTATTCATATACTATGTTATGTAAATACTATTGATCAAAAATGGGTTACTGAAGCATTATCAGGATTTGATCAGGATAAAATAGAATGGAAAAATTTTAATATTAAGTTATGACAGAAAAAGAAAAAGCAGAGGAATTAGTAGGCAGATATTATAGTTTGTTTTCTATTGAATTTGAAAATACAATAGATATAACTGAGGCTAAAGGATGTGCATTAATAGCAATAGATGAGATATTAAAAAACTCTGTTGGTTATAATGCTTATGATGGAATAACAGATAATGATATTTGCGCAGATGATAACTATTGGGAAGAAGTTAAACAAGAAATAGAAAAGTTATGAATCAGAATAAGATGTATAAAATAACAAGAACAGTGATAGATTTATCTTCTATCCCAGTAGAATTAAGATGTCATCCTTTAATACCTACAATTAAGCATTCATATGCTGAGTTTCACTATAGTAAAGAAGGTCCTGATGAAGAGTTAGCAACTTATTTAATTAATACTTATCCTGGTCTTAAACGTAAAACATCATTTTTAATTTATATAGATATATAAAATGGCAGAATATGATGAAGACAATGTCAAATTCATAAGAGCACTGGTAAAGATATCTAGTGCTCTTTATGATATTGATGAAATGAAAAAGAGTAAGAAGTTTAAATATGCATTAAAGAAAGATGTATCTGAATGGCATGAATGGTCTGAAGAGTATATTAAAGAACCAATGAGTGTATTTGGTGATACTGATGCTAATGCTTTAATGACCCTGATACAGATTTTTGATGATTACAGTCATAAAATTCACATAAAAGATGAATTTAATACTAGATTAAACTTATTTTTAGCTAAAATTACATCAGCAAGATGGGATTTAATCCAGCTTGAAGTTGATAATAAATCAAGAATGAGCTTATTGATTAAGAATATAGAAATATTAACTAGTAAAGGTTACTTTAAGTCTTATACAGACTATATAGATCCTTATGGTAAAGGTTTTACTGATATTGTTGATTCCATGAATAAAGTAGGTAACACAATAATAGTAGGAACTGAAGAAAATAATTTGTAAATTAATATATAAAAACATGGTTTTGGAAAAGACACATAAAATAACATTGTATAATGATGACAACCATGATTTTTTATATATCATAGCTTGTCTCATTAAAATATGTAAGCACTCACCTGATCAAGCTGAGCAGTGTGCTGTAATAGTAGATAATAAAGGTTCATATGATATTATGTCTGGTGCATTTAATGACATCTTTGATATATATAACCAATTATCTGATCTAGAATTAAATGTAGAGATAGGTGAAAGTCAAATGCATTAATTCAAAAAATAAACCCAATAAGATTCCTTTAAGTCAATGGCCAGTAGAAGAGCAATTCTACACAGTGGTAAGAGTAATGAATATGGGTATTCAAGCTAACACATATGGATATGAGTTAGAAGAAATAAACCTTAATGGATGTTTTCCTTATGAATATTATAATGCTAATAGATTTGCTGTAGTAAGTACAAGCAAGACTGAAAAAGCAGAAGAGATTCTTAAAGAAGATTTTACATTAGTTTAAATTAAATAATTATGACTACACTAACATTATTAATAATTCATATAGGTTTTGTCTTATGGTTTTATGTAGGATATAGATTTGGTAAACAATTTAAAAAGAAATAGATATGGAAACAATTGACATAAAAGAACTATTAAAGTATTTAGTTCTAAACACTAACCAAAGTAGTCCTTTTCTCTCCCCTGAAATAACACATACCCTTGATCTTTATCCTTTATTAGATAAGATTGCGGAACTAAGAGGTATAACTCCAGAAGAAAATGGAAAACAATACAACGCAATAGGTGATGAATTATTTCCACCTAAAACAATAAAGTCAGTTTAAAAAGAAATAGTTATGAAAAAAGAAAATGTATTTGCTACAAGCTTATTTATATATATAGCATGTACTCAGTTATTCAGCATGCATTTTTGGTATCTATGGGCTCAACATCATGGGTTCTTAAGTACTGTATTTGTAGGTCCTATAGTAGCTGAGATTAAAGGATTCCTGTTTCCATTTTTTATTTAAACTATGGAGTACACTAAAGATGATGTTATACAAGAGTTAAGAGATTTTTGTACTAAACATAAAACTAAAGAAAGACATATAATTGACAGAAGAAATTATTTAATTGCTATACTGTATTATAAATTTTCAATGGTGGAAGAAGAAATTGTTATGCATACTAATTTAACTAGTAGATCTACAATTAATCACGCAAAAAGATCTGGATATGAGTTATTTTTAACAAAAGATAAAAGCTTTCTTAAAAATATTAAAAGTTTACTTATTAAATATCCGTGTTTATTTGATGATTTTGATGTAAAAATAAGAGAATATAACACAAAATCAGTAGTATCTGTATCATTATCACATCATTATCTTAGTATACTTGCTAATTATATGCAAGCAAAAAATATTGATAAACCTGAAGATGCAGTTAAAAAATTAATCATATCAACTTTAAAGTTATGGGAAGAATAAAAGAAATATATATTGATTTAATTAATCAGTATGGACATGTGGATGACATTCCACTAGATGTTGAAATTGGAGATTATATAGCTAAAAAAAGAAAAGATGAAGAAGAAAGAGAAGAAAAGAGAGATCAGTGATATAAAAACTGCATGTTGTAATGCAGATTGGTATATAAGATCAAAAGGTAATTACAGATGTGAAAAATGTGATGGTGACATTGCATTACAAATCCTATATTATGGTATGCTAATTAATGACTCTGAAAAAAAATGAAGCATTTTCTAAAATATCTTACAGTATGGATTAGTCAAAACTTGGCTATTCCATTTTGGACAATTGGACATTTACAT
>Ga0114969_10004598_pt1 | contig 10895 bp, 3 predicted proteins | sample M_130807_MF_Meta_FD_87316 | JGI IMG/M metagenome (GOLD analysis project Ga0114969, IMG submission 87316) | Freshwater microbial communities from Lake Montjoie, Canada to study carbon cycling - M_130807_MF_MetaG | ecosystem: Environmental > Aquatic > Freshwater > Lake | place: Lake Montjoie...
AGTTAATTGTATTGAACAGGTTACAGCTGATTGAACAGCCATTGTTAAATATGAATTACATCCATTAAAATCTGCAACAGTCAAAGAGTAGTTACCTGCGTATAATGAATTTATATCCTCCGTGGTTGCACCATTGCTCCATAAAAATGTCAACGGATAACTACCCCCAAATATTGATACATCAATTGCCCCTGTATTAGTACTGCAATTCGCATCAATTAATGTATATGTAACTACAGCCTCAGTTGATGCTAACACATCAGCAGTTGAAACTGCTGAACACCCGTTAGCATCGGTTACTGTTACAAAATAGCTTCCGGCACTTAATCCGGAAATGTCTTCAGTACTGCCTCCATTACTCCAATTAAAAACAAATGGTAATGTACCACCTGAAATATCAATATCAACTGCTCCATCATTTCCGGTACAAGTTTCGTTTGTTGAGTATATTGTTAATTCCGGGCTATTATTCTGAACCAAAACAACTGAATCAGTCACAGCACAACCTAAAGAATCAATTATAGTTACAATATATAATCCGTCTGACAAGCTATCAATATCTTCATTTGTTTCACTATTAGACCAATTAAAAGCAAAAGGCATTGTTCCTCCTGTAACAGTCAAATCAATCGAACCATTGCTAATTCCACAATTTGCATTTGTTGCTAAAATTGAAGTGTTTATAATAGAAGAACCACTTACTAAAAACGAATCTGTAATTGAACATCCGCTACCATCTGTAAATGATAAAATATAAATTCCAGATACCAATGAATTTAAATCTTCAGTAGTAGCACCATTACTCCAGTTATAATTATATGGGGTTGTTCCTCCTGTAATGGTAATATCAATTGAACCATTATTTGTTGAACAAATCGAATTTGAAATTGTCGAAACCAAAACAGGTGCTGGTAAACTATCAATTGTTTGTAATGAAATTGCCTGACAAGAATTAGCATCAACAACCACAATAAAATAAGTTCCTGCAGAAAGATTCGATATGTTCTGAGTATTATATAAACCAGAATTCCAATCAAAAATAAAAGGTGCTGTTCCGTTTGCTAAATTGATATTAATACTTCCATTGTTGATTCCGCAAGTCTCATCTATATGAGTTGCAGTTAAGTTAGGTCCGGAAATATTGGATATTACAACAGTATCAATTGAAACACATCCATTAGAATCAGTTAACTGAAATATATAAGAACCAGCTAATAAACTTGTATTAAAAGAATCAACTACACCATTACTCCATAAATATCCAAATGGTGATGTACCACCATTGATAATTGCTGTTGCAAACCCATTATTATAACTACATGTAGCATTTTGGGTTAGAAAAGAAACAGTTGGCCCAACATGATCAAGTAAAGTAATGACTGAATCAACCTGGCAACCTGCTGCATCAACTAAATGAATTGAATAATTGCCTGCAGCAAGGTTTAACAGGTCTTGGGTAGCAAATTGTCCGGAGTTCCAGTCATAAAAAAATGGAGCAGTTCCTCCGATTATTGTTAGGTCAATTGAACCATTATTATTTCCGCAAGTAGTGTTATTGATATTGTAATTAACAGAAGGGCTTGGAACATTTGTAATTGTAGTACTAATAGTGGTTAAACATCCATTTGCATCTGAAATTGTAACTGTGTAAAGTCCTGCTTGCAAAGAATCCAAATCAGAAGTTGACTCACCATTATTCCAACTATATAAAAAAGGTGCGGTTCCTGCAGATACTGTAAGATCTATTGTTCCATTGATTTCATTACATGTGCAATTTGTTTTAGAAATTGAAGTAGTCGGTCCAGATATAATTGCATTTACTACAGATCCGCTAATTGTGCAGAGGTTTGCATCTGTAACAGTCACTGAATAAGAAGCCCCTCCTGCTAAATTAAATGCGGTATCATTTATTTGTAACGGCACCGTATTCCAATTATATGAATATGGTGCAGTTCCTCCAGAAGCGTTAACCCAAACCGTTCCGTTTGAATTTCCGCAAGTTGAACTTTGACTATCAAAACTCAACGAGGATGGTCCGGTGATATTTATTAAACTCTCTATTGTTTCGACTGTACATCCATTTCCATCAGTTACAGTCACAGTGTAACTCCCTGCAGGAATATAGTTTATATTTTGAGATAATGCTCCATTACTCCATTGAAACGAATAAGGAGTCGCTCCATTGTTAATTGAAAGATAAATGTGACCATTTGAATTGCCACAGGTTGCATTAATATGTGAGGCAGATAATGTAGGACTGTTACTATTTAATACTTCGGCAGTATCAATTAAAACACAATTGTTCTGATCTAAAATAGTAACATAATACAAACCAGGTGCTAATCCGCTTAAATTCTGGGTTGTATTTCCATTGCTCCAAGAATAGTTATAAGGGGATATCCCAGAAACCACTGTTAAATCAACACTTCCGTTATTACTTCCGCATATTGAATTATTTGCAGTGCAAACAGAGATTGGAACTGAAACATCACTAATAATTGCAGACAAGACAGTAACACAAGAATTTGAATCTGTAATTGTAACTTCATAATTTCCTGAAGCAAGATTTTGAATATCCTGAATGGTTGAACCATTTGACCACAAGTAAGAAAATGGCATTGTTCCGCCAGTTATTGTCAATAAAACTTCACCATTCTCTAAAGCACATGTTGCATTAGCTACAGATGAATTTGCGATAGGGCCTGAATTATTATTTATAATCTGAGTAAATGTACTCTCACAATTATTTGAATCAATGACAACTACAGTATATGAATTTGGTGAAAGATTATTAATATCCTCAGTAAAAAACTGACCTGAATTCCAGTTAACAGAAAATGGTGCAGTTCCACATGAAATAGATAAATCAATACTGCCATTAGAATTTGCACAAGTTGAATTTATTGAACTAACAGAAAGAGTTGGTCCAGCTGTATTGTTCAATGTTATAAAATCAGAAACAGTACATCCATTTTGATCACTTACAATTACATTATAAACTCCTGAAGGAACATTTATTAAATCTTCGCTTGAATAAGCACCGGAATTCCAATCATATGTATAAGGAGCAGTTCCTCCAATAATACTAACATCAACAGAACCATTACTATTTAAGCAAGTGGAATTTTGAGTTAAAAGACTTAAAGAGGGTCCGGCAATATTATTTATAGAATCAGAGGTAGTCGCTATGCAATTATTTGAATCTGAAACTGTAACTGAATAAATACCTGAAATCACATTGGCTAAATCCTGTGTAGATTGACCGCTGCTCCATGTATATGTATAAGGCGCTGTTCCATTTGTAACAACAAGGTTAATTGAACCATTTGCATAACCACAAGAAGAATTCGCTGAAAATCTAGAAAGCGATGGCCCTTGGATATTAATTAAAGTCGTATTACTAAAAGCCAAACAACCATTTCCATCGATCACTGTAACTGTATAAGTTCCGATCGCCAGGTTCAAAATATCCTGAGTAGTTTCACCCCCACTCCACTGGTAAGCAAAAGGAAGAGCACCTCCTGATATTGTTAAATCAATGCTTCCATTATTATTTCCGCAAGTATTATTATTTTGAGATAATGTTAATGTTGGCGCTGTTAAGTCATTTAGTGTTATTATAGTATTAGAAAGACATCCGTTCGCACCAATTACAGTAATTCCATATGCTCCAGCCGGAAAACCGGAAAGATCTTCTGTTGTTTCTCCATTCCACCACAAATAAGTGTACGGTGCAACACCTCCGGTTACAGTTAAATCAATACTGCCATTACTGCTTCCGCATGTTGAAGCTATTGTAGTATAAGTTAAAACCGGAATTGGGGTATCACTAATAACAAAAGTTGCAGATGCTGTACAACCATTCTGATCAGTAACTAAAACTGTATAAGTACCAGATAAAACGGAATTTAAATCTTCTGTTGAATAAGCTCCGTTATTCCAGTTAATTATAAAAGGTGCAGTACCTCCCATAATATTCAAATCAATACTTCCATTATTAATATAACAGGTTGCATTTACAACCGTAGCACTTAACACTGGGCTAGGTTGATTTTGAATAGAGTCAGTAAGTGAATAAACACATCCAAATTGATCTGTGACTGTAACTGAGTAAACTCCGGGATTAAGATTAGACAAATCTTGTGTTGATGATCCGTTGCTCCACAAATAATTAAAAGAAGCATTACCACCATATATTATCAAATTAATAGTTCCATTATCTAATTCACATGTTGGATTAATATGAGCAATAGAAGCTGTTGGTCCGGCTAAATCTGATACTAAAACATTATCAATTGCTTCACAATTAAAATCATCTGAAACTGTTACTTCATAATTTCCGGCCAGCAGATTGTTAATTGCTTGTGTTGTATCAGTTGTATTCCATACATAAACCAATGAACCGTTGCCCCCTGAAGCAACCACATTTACTGTTCCATTTGAACTTCCACATGTTGATGAAACACCTACAGCATTAATAACAGGGCCAGGAAGATCTACAATAGTAATTGGCTGCGAAACTGTACATCCGTTTGCATCAGTCACAATTACACTATAAGTATTTCCACCTGATAGAGAATATGCAACAGAATCAACTTGTGATGGTATCGAATTCCAAAAATAAGTAAAAGGTGAAGTACCTCCCATGGCATTAACAATCGCTACAGCATTTCCACTTGAACAAGAATCATCATTGGCTGTTAATGAACTAATAACAGGAACAGGATTTACAATTACATTAACTGAGTCAATGTCGCTGCAACCCCAAATATTACTTACAATAACTGTATAAGAAGTTGTGATTATTGGTGTTGCAACTGGTGAAGAAATATTTGCATCGCTTAAACCAGTTGAAGGCATCCATGTATATAAAGCCCCACCTGTAGCATTTAAAACTGCATCCTGACCATAACAAATTATTTTATCGGCTCCTGCATTTGCAATTACTGTATCATGAACATAAACAGGAAGAGTATAACTATCACTACAGCCATTTGCAGCAAGTGTTGTGAGAGTAACTGAATATGTTCCTGGGAATTGATAAAAATGAACTGAATTCTGCAGTGTATCTGTATTATTAATACCACTTGCAGCATCACCGAAATTCCATGACCAACTAATAATTGGGCTGGTTGAAATTGTTAGGTCAAAAAAGTGAACTGAATCAGGAGCACAAGTTGATGAATCAACTCTTGCAAAATCAGCTATAGGTGCAGATTGTACCAGCACTGTATCAAAATATGAATTCGTACAACCATCAATTGTAACTATGCTTAAAGAAATAGGATATACACCTGGAGAAGCAAAAAAATGAGAAGGATTTTGCAGAGAGGATGAGTTTTGAGCTCCGCTGGCTATGTCACCAAAGTTCCAATTCCATTGAGTAATTGGGGAAGTTCCATAACTCGCATCAGAAAACTGCACATTGCCATTTTCGCATAAAACAGGGTTGTCCAAATTAAAAACACAATTTGCACCATTTACTTCTACAATACCAATTGGCAAAGCATAAACACACCCTATTCCATCATTAAGAATCAATTCAGAATAAAAAGTTCCAGTTGTAACATAAGTGTGACAAATAGAATCGCCATTTACAATCACAGTTCCATCACCAAAGTTCCATGTAAACGAAATGGTTGAGGCAGACTCAGCTTCAAAACATGTAAAGTGAGGTACACATCCGCTTGTCGGTAATTGAGAAATATGACCTTCTGGCCCACCTATATTTATATAATCGTCAAACACAATCGTGTCCTTACATCCATTTTGATTAGTTACAATCAGAGTAACATCAAATGTTCCTGCCATATTATAAATATGAGAAGGATTAGGTGCTGATGAAACTTGTCCGTCTCCGAATTTCCAATAGTAAGTTGAATTTGCATCAATATCAGTTGCAAGATTTAAAAAGTGCACTGTCAATGGAGGACAAGAAGAATTAGTTGTATCAGCTATTAAATTAGCTACTGGATGAGTAACATTTACATAACTATTCTTTTCAGCAGTATCTGTACATCCAGTTGCATCAGTTACAATTAATGTAATTGTATAATTTCCATTATTGTTATATAGAAAACAAGGGTTTGAAGTTGTTGAAGTAGTGCCATTTCCAAAACCCCATTCATAAGTTAAACCAGTTCCGGTTGAAGTATTGATAAAACATGCTGAATTCCCCAGGCAAATAATTGTATCTGTTAATAGGAAGGATGCAGTTGGTTGAACTACCTGAATATAATTTGTTTTAATATTTGTTTTCGTACAACCATGATTATCTGTTATTGTTAAACCAATGGTATAAAATCCGGGATTTATAAATGTATGTACTGGGTTTTGAAGAGTTGAAGAGTTGTTTATTCCGCTGGCAGTATCACCAAAGCTCCAACTCCAAGAAACAATTGAAGATGTGGGAGCAGAAGATAAATCAGCAAAATCTACAACCAATGGAGCACATCCAGTTAATGGAGTTCCGACAAAGTCTACTATTGGTCCCCAAACAGTGATATAGCTTGGACGATATAAAGTATCCTTGCAGCCAAATTGATCGGTTGCTATTAACCTTACATTATAAATACCAGGAATTGATAATGTAAAACAAGGTGAAGTACTTGAACTTGTCGCAACTGTATTTCCGGAAGAGTTTGAAACCAACCAAGCATAACTCACAGCATCAACAGATGTATTTGTCATACAAGAAATTAAAGTGGCGCAACCAGACAGAGGGGTTCCGGTAAAGTGTGCCGCGATATCCCTGACAGGAATATTAATATTCATTTGATCCGTACACCCTGTACTCGCATTTGTTACAAATAATGATGCTGAGTGATTTCCGGTTGTTGTATAAGTTACAGAAACTATTGGAGTAGAAGCAAATGATGGATTACCGCCAGGAATTACCCATGTATATGTATCAGCTCCTATCGATCCACTTCCGTTTAAAGTAATTACATAAGGTAAAGCACAACTTCTTGTCAAAGTAATATTTGCAACCGGAGGAAGTAAATGCACCATATCATTTATAGTTAGCGTGTCACTGCATCCATAATTGGAAACTATTAGAGTTACATCAAACAGTCCTGTATCGTTATATATATATGTTGGATTTGGGTTTGTTGATTCATTATTATAATCAGGAACACCATGAAAATCCCAAGTGTAAGTTGTATAACTGTAAATTCCGGTTGCCTGATTTGTAAAATATATTGGAAGATTAGCGCAGTTTTCTGCAGGAGTTGCGCTAAATGCAACTGTAGGAGGAGTACTGCAGCAAATCGCATTCGAAACTATAATAGTATCCTTGCATCCTTCAGCATTTGTTGTAATTAAAGAAACAGTGTAGCAACCAGGAACATTGTAAACATGAGATGGATTTTGAGAATAATCAATATTTAATATACCACTTGCTGGATCTCCGAAATTCCATTCCCATTGAATAGGATTACTTGTGCTTGTGGTGGAATTGAAATTGACTGAAAGAGGAATACAACCACTGCTTGGAGTTGCAATAAAATTTGCCGCCGGACAGTTTATGGTTAAAAAATCTGTTGAACTATAAGTATCGACACATCCGAAATCATCAGTTACAGTTAAGCTTGAACTATATGTGCCACATGCAACATAATTTATTGTATCTGGTGTTGATGTATTTGCGCTTGAAGGAAATCCACCTGAAAATGACCAAGCATATGATAGATTTGAACCTGTTGAAGAATCAATAAACGAAATCGGATTTGGTCTGAGACATGTACTAAGCAAACCATTTATCGAATAATTTGCATCTGGAGATGGATGACTGATTATTGTTGTGCAGGATTGAGCAGTGCATCCACCGCCATAGTCAATGTTTAAGCATAACGAAAAAACACCTGTATCACTTATAGAAACTGAAGTTGATTGAACCGTTGAATCTAAAATTATTCCTGAAGGAGATATACTCCAATTCCATCCAATTGGACTACTGGATGAAAAACCATTTAAAGTTAAAGAAAATGGTGGGCAACCATGATCTGAACTTAAATCTAAAGAGGAAGTATTATTTGCAATAACTATATAATTATTATTTGTAATTGTATCCGTACATCCATTAGCGTCCGTCACAATTAAAACAGCTGAATAATTACCGGCACTATTATATGTAACTACAGGATTTGCTGTTGTGTCAGTGTCTGGAAATCCACCGTCAAATATCCATTGATAGCTAAATGGTGCTAAACCATATGATGATGTATCTTGATATGAAACAGTAAATGGAACAGAGCAAGAAGTGCTTACTGACGAAGTAAATCCTGCTTGAGGTGGAGTATAAACGCACAATACATCTGAAATTGTTGTATCAGCAACACAATTGTAAGAATTTGTAACTATTAAAGTCACTAATTTACATCCTTCATCCTGATAAGTATGATTAGGGTTTGTTCCTGTTCCTGAATACCCATCGCCAAAGTCCCATACAAAATCAGTTAAAACTCCGCTTCCAGGTGTTGAAGTACTGATAAAACTTTCATTAAAAGGTAAACATCCCGAAGAATTATCTACAGAATAATTTGCAGTTGGTAAGCACCATATAACAATTGGATAAGTTACAGTATCCTTAATTCCAATTCCATCAGTTACAATGAGTTGAACATTAAAATTTCCACAATTTAAAAAAGTGGTACTCGGATTTTGAAAGACCGAATTAACTCCTGGATAAACACCAAAATTCCATTCATAACTTAATGGAGCTATTCCGGTGCTTAAATTTGTAAAACTATAAACAGCTGGATTACAATTTGGTGTTGGTGCAACAAAACTAAAATCAGCAAAAGGTTGGGCTTTTAGACCAAAAACTGAAATTATTAATAAAAATTTGAAGATGATAAATCCTCTGCAAAAATTAGTGCTACCCATTTTTGAGATTTCTAGAACTTTATACTAATACTACCTATTAATAGTTACCTTTTGTTGATAACATTTTTTATTTGGTAAAAAAAAAGAAGGAACCCATTTGGATTCCTTCCTTTATAATTTTGAAATTACCTTTAAATAATTTCTAACTAGCCGCCGATTTCTTAAACTTTTTTAAAGATTTTGATCTTGGTCGGCGATTCTTCTTTTTTAAGTAAAAGTCGAATGTTTTTGCTGGGTTGTCTGTGCCATCATCCTCATTTTTCATTTTAAGAATGATGTGAGTTCCTGCAACTAAAGTACTGAAATTAAGCATATAATGTAAATTTGATTAAGCAGCTTCTAACATGCCCATTTTCATGAGCTTTTTAATTTTTCGTTTACCCATAATAAAGTGATCCTTTGTCAAAGGCTGTTTTTTAGCCAACTTAAATGCATCAATTAATTCTTCCGCCGTTTTTGTGGTGAGCCATTTCATTGGAGACTCTAAATGCGGAAATTTTGCTTCATAATGAGAAATTAAAAATTCTAAGTGTTCTTGTGGTGACATGGTGCGTTATTTTGGTGAATTGTCACACTTATACAAACTAAATGACAAAAAGGTTACACCTTTATGGTTAGTTTTTTATTTTACTTAATATTCAACTTATATCATACTTAATTACATGGCCTATTCAATTTTAATATTCATTTAAATAAAAAAGCCTTCCAAATTGGAAGGCTTTTTACATTTTATCCAAAAAATATTTAGAATCTTGGGCAGAAAGTTTTTGAGTTCTGATGCTTAAAGGCTCCAGTATATTGAATTGCTAATTCTGGGCCTCCTCTGCTTGCGCTTGCAGGCACTAATCCACTTACATTGATGTCGTAACTCATACCGAATGTAAATCCTCCAACATCCAGCTTTGTAGCTAAAATTAAAGCATCACTAAATACAAATACATCCTGATTTCCAACTATTCTATAAAACGGTCCTATATAAAAATTTGTTCCTCCTAAAATTTGTCCTTTTCTTTCTTCTAAAATAAATTTAAATAGCGTTCCAGCTTCTAATTCAGTGTGAGGCCCTTGCTTCATAGCTAATAAATAAGGTGTCATATCAGCCTTACCACTTATTGGAAATCCCATTCCAGCATGAGCAACAATTTTAGTATATAATTTATCTAAATCATTATCGATAAAGGCTAAATTAGGCCTATTAACATGCCAAACAGACGCTCCTAAAAATTGGTTATTTCTTTTTCCATTAATATGATACCATAAAAATCCTAACGAAGCATCAGCATAAGAATATGCATTAGTTGTAATTGTTTCTCCCGAAGGATTATTAGGATCATATCCTGCATCGCCATATTGATTGCCAAAAGTGAGAAATAATGGATTTATCCTTTTTTGGGTATATGCAACATTTAACCCCGTACTAATAAAATAGTCCATATTTCTTGAAAGTGCGAAATTATAAGATATGGATCCAGCAAAAATATTGGTCGTTAACTGAGAAGTCCCCGCCTGATCACTAAGAATATGCAAACCTGCACCAATTCTGTTAAAATCACCGGATTTTCCTGAAAACTCAATTGCTCCGGCAACGGTTTCATATGGATTTGCAATTACACTAGACCATTGATTTCTATAATTACCAGTGAAGCGATAGTTTCCATTAAATACACCTGTGAGGGCCGGATTTAGTGTCAATGGTGACATATAAAACTGAGTAAGATGAAGATCTTGAGCACCAACCAAATTACTAAGCAAAATCATCACAGCAACAAGTGTTTTTTTCATTGGTATTTTTTTAATGATTAAATTACTACGCAAAAATTCAGTTTGAGTTTAATTTTTACCTTAAAAGTGTAACATTTCCTTTTTTGAACAAATTATTTCCATTTAGCATTGTTGCGTTTGCTTCCCAAATATAAACTCCAACTTCACAATCTTCACCATTTAATTTTCCATTCCAAACACCTTTAGGGTCAGATGTTTCAAAAACTAAACCTCCCCAACGATTA
>Ga0114969_10004604_pt1 | contig 10890 bp, 11 predicted proteins | sample M_130807_MF_Meta_FD_87316 | JGI IMG/M metagenome (GOLD analysis project Ga0114969, IMG submission 87316) | Freshwater microbial communities from Lake Montjoie, Canada to study carbon cycling - M_130807_MF_MetaG | ecosystem: Environmental > Aquatic > Freshwater > Lake | place: Lake Montjoie...
AAGAAAAAATGAATAAAAGGGAAAATAAAGAGAGAAAAATAATTAATAAAATATATGAATGTTCTAGTAGTAATTATATAAACGAATATGGTACATCTTCATTGATAGAATATATTTTTACAGAATAATTTAGAAAATATTTTTATTCTTTTTTATTCTTTTTTTTATAGCTTCGTTTGACCTTTACTTCAACTGGATTTGATAAACCAATATAATCTTTTTGAGAAATATAATCAGACTCTTGAGTAGGCTCTTGAAGAATATTATTTTCATTTGTGGTAGTTACAATCATTATTGTTTTTCTTCTCACCTTTTTTTTCTTATCCTTTAAGCTACCATGATCATTATTTATTATTCCTTGACAAATATTTTGAAATTCAGTTTTAAGTAAATTTGTAAGAAAATCATAAATATCATATAATATATTTTCTTCACACATTCCTACAATAAGAACACTGCCTGTTCTAAAAATCATAAAAGATACTTCTATTACATTTATATTTGCTTGCGCATTCGCTTTTGCTTTTTCTTTTTTGTCTTTTATATTGGTATTGGCCGCAGATAATTGCATACCATTTTGCTTATTATGTTTTAAATCATAATTGTAATAAAATTTACATTGTATACCAGGATAAGAACAACAAGGATCATAAATAGCTTGAATATTATATTTATATTTTAAAATATCATATAAGGCCTCGCGATTGATATAAAACCCACAATTGAAATTTGAATTAATCAACACCGTATCACTTTTTTGATTGTATAACAACTGATTGCTAACATGTGGTTGAAGAATGCTAATAATATTTTGTAAAACAATTTCAAACATTATGTCACTTTGTACGCCTGGGATTTCTAATTTTCCTGTATTGAATACCTTTATATGAAATTCTCTAAATAAATCATCAAACTTGATGCGAATAATCATGACAAAACAGTTGTAAAATGCTTGCTTCTTTTTACCACGATAACTCATTATATCTTTTTTTGATATGCCAACTGTTATTTTGCGAATATCTTTAAATTTTATGCGACCATTTGGATTGTCAATGTGAGTTATAACATGTTCATCGTAATATATTTCTTTTTGTAACTTCTCTTGAATAACATTTAATTCTTCCGCTGTTTTGGAATTAAATTTTATTTGTTTTTTTATAACACCATTGCTAGGAGTACTATAAGCAATAACTGGAATGTTCCAGAATACAGATAAATCAACAGGATCTTGAAGATAAGCAATTTTTGATTTTGTTGATATGTAAATAGGAGTTGGTTCAGGAATTACTAATCCAATATTTTTGGATTTAGGAATTGATTCAATATCAATTTCAAATTCATCGTCATTCTCATCAATCATCTTTTTATCATAATCAGAGCAATTATCAGTCCCTTTTTTTGATAAGAAATTTGCCCATTCATCATCGATATTTAATATTGAAGACATTGTTGTATAGTTATATAAATTATATGAATACCTTTATATTCTTTAAATTATTTTATTTCAATTATTTTCTTTTAATATAGAATATAAATGAAAAGTTGCTTGAACAATGAAAGGAGCTATATTATCCCTAATTCTCCTTCTTCACCTACTAACAAATATTTAGTAAATGAATATAGCCTTAAGGAAAATTTTTTTGATCCATCAAAAAGTTCACCTCCTAATGAGTTTATGAAAAAATTACAAAAACGTATGAATATTTACAACTCATATTCACCGTCATCATTGCCAACTTCATTTTCATTTTCATTTATTAAAGACGATAATCGCGAAATTGAATAATTTACATAATAACTGTTTTTACAATCTTCAAAATGCATAATATTTTCTATAAAATTCAAATATTTAGGCATTTTTTTACCAATTTCTTGATGTTTATTACGAATAATATAGTTTAAAAAATCTTTTATGAGATTTTTTTTATCAATATTATATTTTACACTTATATTATTTATGTTGGTTATAATTATATTTAATTCCTTTTTGTCTTGCATTGACTTATATAAATTTTCCCATACATCTATATCTATTATATTAATGTCTTCAGGTTTTACATTTTGATTAGACTGCATAAAATTAATCATGCTTCTAATATCTGATTTATATAATTTCTGAATAAGATTTAATGATTTTTCTGGTAACCTCAATTTTTCGGCTTTAGATATACTTGATAAAAATGTAATTATATCTTGTTCAGGCAATTGATTGAACCGTAACCGTATAAATTCATTTTGTAATCCTTCATCTATGCGACTAATGTAATTACATATTAGACAAAAACGCACTCCAATAGTATAATTTTGTAATAAATATCTCAAGGCTTGTTGCGCATTTTTTGTCATATAGTCCACCTCATCTAGTATAACAAATTTCATGCCTGTGTTAAATAATGATTTAGAATTAACAAATTGATTTATTTGATTACGAATAATATCAATACCTCGTTCATCTGATGCGTTTAAATGTATCATTAATCCTTTATTTTTTTGACCATGATTTTCTTGATACGCATTAATTAAATTTATTATTGTCGTCGTTTTTCCTGTGCCTGGTGGTCCAAAAAATAATAAATTAGGAAAATAACCGGTTTCAATTATATTTGTTAGTACTCTTTTATTTAGAGGTTCTAAAACAATTTCGTCAAAGTTAGTAGGTCTGTATGCTTCTGTCCAAGGTATACTGCTCATTTATATATTAAATAATCTATTACATTTAAATTTTAAAATGTATTATAATATTATTTATATTTTTTTAAATATAAATATAAATAAAATAAAATTGGACTATAAAAATATAAAGATAGATTATGTCATTTAATATATACCCATCTAACAAAAAAATAATGACAACTAATTCTATTCATTCTACATCTTATTTAGAGCTATTTATTGGTCCCATGTTTAGTGGTAAAACATCTAAACTTGTTGAAATATATAAGCAATGTTTGTTCTGTAGCATTCCAGTCGCTGTTATTAATCATTCTATAGATACAAGATATCATAATAATCTTTTATCTACTCATGATAAAGTTATGATCCCTTGCATTCAAACTAACAAAATGAAGGATATTTGGCAATATGATGAAGATTTAAATAATGATGATATATTATTGCCTCGTCTAGATGATTCTATTCAATTAATTAATGCGGATGTTATTATCATTAATGAAGGACAATTTTTTGAAGATTTGTTGCCAGCAGTAGAACATATGTTACAACATAATAAAAAAATATATGTTGGCGGATTAGATGGCGATTTTGAACGCAAAAAATTCGGCCAAATTTTAGATATTATTCCATTATGTGATAAGGTTACTAAAATGACATCTTTATGTGGATTATGTAAAAATGGTACACATGGTATCTTCTCAAAAAGAATTTCTTCGGAAAAAGAACAAACTGTTGTTGGTTCTGATAATTACATACCTGTTTGCCGAGCTTGCTACAAAATATAATTTTATATAATTGTTTAATTTTTTTTTATTTTTTAAGAAGATATTTAACTATTGCTATTTTTAAAATAGAAATAAATAAAATATATATGTTAGTTGTATCAATATATCTATTCATAAAATAATAGTAGCTTACCAATATTATTCCTAATATTGAATAATATTCGCACCAATATGTATCTATTTTACAAAGCGCTGTAAACCATTTATTTCCATTTGGGAATTGATATATATTTTGTAAATCTTCGGTAACAATATAATAACAAAATATTAATGAAAATGTCTGTTTTTGAACAATCGCAACTAACAAATAGGTATCTGATAAATTATTTGTATTTATATTTGTATTTATATTTGTATTTATATTTAAACAATCAAAAAATAATTGTGGTATACTAAAGAATATTGTTAATACTATCATTTGAATTCTAATCGCTCTAGGTGTCATCGTATGTATTTTTATTATGCTTGACATAAAATCCTTGAAGGTGTAATTATTTTGAATATTCAGATTTACATTATTTTGAATATTCAGATTTACATTATCATTTATAAAAGGTATATCTGCTGTATTTCCTGTATCAATAAATAAATCATGTCTTTTATAATTATGTACATTTACTGTCATTTACTAAATAATAAAAAATATATTTAAATCATATTGATTAAATATATTTGGTATTATCCTTAAATATTTATTAAAACCATTTAAATTAATCATTACAATTAATTATATAACATATAATGGCACGAACTAAGAAATTTGATAAAAATGTAAATACTACAATTCCTGTTTCTGAAACTGTGGGTTCAGAGTCAAGTGTAGTTTTAGAACCATTACCAATATCAGTTTCAGACGCATCAACTTTAGTACCAGTAAAGGGAAAAAGAGGCAGAAAATCAAAAAAGGAGCTTATGGCCGCATTAGGAGTGGCATCTATTGTAAAGTTGCCTTCTGATAATGTTACATTAAATATTACTGAACTTTCTTTTAATAATAATAATAACAATGTTATAATAATTCCAAACCCTCATTTAGAACTAGGAATAACAAATGATTCCGATTCCGATTCTGAACCTGTTACACCTGATACTAAACAACCAATGAAAAAAAGAGGTAGAAAACCTAAAGGTGGTAAAATAATACAACAAGTTGTTCCTACCGAAATTCCAGCAAATGACAAACCAAATGTAATTCTACATTTAAAATGTTCTATGAAGGATTTACAAAATACTAGTAATGCTAATAATGTAGATTCGTATACATTTAATACAAAAAATTTGTGTTATGATGTTATTGGTAGTGAAAATATTAATTCTATAAATACATATAATAATGTAAATAATAATTCTTTAAATAACAATAATACTACAAATAATTATTATAATAAATATGAAGATGATGAAGACGATGAAGATTATGAACCAACAAAAGATACAAATAAAGAAACTTGGAGAAAACTCAAACAATTAGAGCATAATTTACATGTAAATAATGTCAATAATAAAAAATCAGCTTGTTTTTGGGACTCATGTGATTTTGATAATCCACCTATTTATATTCCAAAACATTTTATTAATGGTACGTATCATGTATATGGTTGTTTTTGTAGTCCAGAATGCGGTGTAGCATATTTAATGAATGAAAACATCGATAGTTCAACTAAATTTGAACGATATCATTTGTTTAATCATATTTATTCAAAAATTTTTGATTATAAAAAGAATATTAAACCTTCACCAAATCCACATTATATGTTGGAAAAATTTTATGGAAATTTATCTATACAAGAATATAGATCATTACTTAGGAATGAAAGATTATTTATTATAGTAGATAAGCCATTAACCAGAATATTGCCCGAATTACTAGATGACAATGATGAATTTATTTTAAATAGTAAAATTATTCCATCCAATAATAATTATCAATTAAAATCTCGCATGCAAAAAAGAAAGGCAGATAAAAATACCATAGTAAATGAAAAATTTGGAATGAATACAACAACAAATTATAAAATGATTAGTAATGATAATGATAATGATAATTTTATGAGTTATGATCACATGTAATCTACATATATTTGGATCAATAATATTTTATAATATAAATAAAATATTATTACTTATTTTTTTTCCTTGTCCTTTTCTCTTTCTTCCGACTCTTGTAAATTTGTTATTACTTGATCAATATTTACCGGATTTTTTTCTCGGTATTCTTTCATTGTTTGATCTAAACTATGTCTAATTTGTTTATAAATTTCTTGATTTACAGATTTTATTTGTTTATTTTCTTTTTTATCAGGAATTCCCATGTAATTTTTTAAGACTCTCATAAAATCGTTATTGAATTCTTGTAGTTTTTCTCGTGCTTCTTGTTCACTATAAGTAGTTTGTGACATAATTTGCTTAACATATGTATCTTCCATATATATTTACATTAAATATTTTTTAAACCATATTAAACGAATGTTATTATAATATATTATACATAGTAATGTCTAATATCGATAAATTAATGCAAATGGCTACTCTTGAGCAATTAAATAATTTGATTCAACAAATGAGTAAATCTACATCTTATAATGAACCTAAGGATGTTTTATCATTGCCTATTGTTCAAAAAGTTATTCAGGCTTATGAAGATGAAATTAAAAATAAAGAAAGTAAGTGTTCTTGTAACTGTAAAGATTATACTAATTTATTAGATAATATTTTAAATCAAGTACAATCACATAATGATAGATTTCAGAGAATAGAAAATAAATTAGATGAATTATTATCTTTCATGGAAAATAAATCTGAAATGATAGAACCACTAAAACAGAAAATTGATAAAAATCAGTCTAAATTATATTCTTATCCTGGATTTTTTCATTATTCAAATATACTTGAAGGTCTTGAAACATATACTGAAGATTTAGAAGAAGATTTAAAAGAAGAATTAAAAGAAGAACTAAAAGAAGAATTAAAAGAAGACTTGTCGCAATGCTTGTCGCAATGCTTGTCACAAGACTTAGAAAAAGAAAATATCAAATTAAATATTGAAGAAACTGAACCTGAAAGAGAAAATAATAATATAGATTTAGAAATAATAAATGATGAATCTGAAGAAGAAGTTGTTTCTGAAGAGGAAGTTGTTTCTGAAGAGGAAGTTGTTTCTGAAGAGGAATTAGTAGATTCAAAAGATGAGGAATTAGTAGATTCAGAAGAGGAAGTTGTTTCTGAAGAGGAATTAGTAGATTCAAAAGATGAGGAATTAGTAGATTCAGAAGAGGAAGTTGTTTCTGAAGAGGAATTAGTAGATTCAGAAGAGGAAGTTGTTTCTGAAGAGGAATTAGTAGATTCAAAAGATGAGGAAGTTGTTTCTGAAGAGGAATTAGTAGATTCAAAAGATGAGGAAGTTGTTTCTGAAGAAGATGAGGAAGTTTTTGAAATTGAAATAGATGATGTAACTTATTTTGCTACAGATGAAGAAAATGGAATATTATATGAAGTTGATAAAGATGGAGAAGTAGGGAAAAAAGTAGGAATTATAAAAGATGGCGAACCAATTTTTTCGTAATATAATATAAGTAAATATGATTAATTTATGCCCCCCCGCTTTAATTTATATCGCATTTTCACTAACTCAAATAGTAATAGATACTTTTAAAGGATTATATAATACAGCTTTGTTTAAATTTATTGTAATGATTATCATTACATTTTTACTTAACGCATTATGTCAAACAGGCATGACAATTGTATCATGGATAATTGTATTTATTCCATTTATTTTTATGTCAGTGATAGTTGCGATACTTTTGTATGTTTTTGGTTTAGATGCTGCGACAGGAAAATTAAATTTTAAATGTGATGAATGTGAAGAACAAAATACTGGCAACTTGATATATTCTTCTACAACGTATAAGAAACCTAAAACGAATACAACTGTAAAACATGTATATGTAGATACATCTTATTCGGATACTCCTAGCGAAGAAACAACTAATTATAATAATGTTCCTACTGGATCATCTGATCCACAATATGAAAGTTTTGAAAATAATGAATAAATAATGAAATATAAAACCATTTAAAAATTATAGTACAATCAATATATTCTATGTTAATGAAAATAATATATTTATTTCTAACTATATTTTTATATTTATATTTATATTTATATTTTCCTGACCGATTAAATTTAATAAAAAATACATTACAAAATATTGGAATTAAATTAGCATATAATATTATTTATTTTTATGGTGTATGTCAAATAAAATGTAATCAAATATATAATTATTTATTGCCATTTTTTAAAAAAGACGAAGCAAAAACAGAGGTCATTTTATTTGATATATCAAATAATACAGTTTTAAAAAAGGAATATGATGAAGATTTTTTAAAAATGGATTTTTTAACTCCAGTTGTTATTTTAATTTCTTATTCATCAAACATAAATAAAAAAATATTGTATCACATTGAACCAGAAATATGTAATCAATTAGAGCCATCAGATATCGCATTTATTGCGTTATATTTAAATTATAATGATGTACGATATCACATAAATTTAAAAACAGATAAATATAATTATTATTTGGTAGGAAATGTAATTAACAAACTTTTTTTACAGTACTATATAAATGTAATATTGAATAATATTAATTTTGTTATAGACGACAAAAAATCATATAGTCTGGAATTAATGGATCATGAAGTAAATATGATTTATTTAGATATAACCCAATCTATTGTTATTGAAAAAAATGGGTATCACATAAATACTATTAAACTAGAAGATATAAAAGAATTAGAAAAAACAGATAATAAATAATTTATTTAAATTATATTAAATAATATTATTAAAATAATTTAAAAAAATTGATTTAATATATGTATAATGGCTACACCACAAATAATGGATACTAAAAGCAATACTAAAATAATGAAAAATAATATTAGTTCCAATGATATTGGAAGCAGTCATAAATTACAAAATAAATGGGTTTTGTGGGCACATCTACCTCAAGATTCAGATTGGACATTTAAAAGTTATAAAAAAGTACATGAGTTTAAAACTCTTGAAGATGCTATTGTGATAACTGACATAACTCCAGACCCATTAATAAAATCTAGCATGTTATTTGTAATGAGAGAAGGGATTACGCCAATGTGGGAAGATTCAAAAAATAGGAATGGTGGATGCTTTTCATACAAAGTGTCAAATAAAAATGTGTGTGATGTTTGGAGAGAACTAAATTATGTACTTGTTGGTGAAACAATTAGCCCAGAATATTCATTTGTCAATTGTGTAACAGGAATAACAATTTCACCTAAAAAGAATTTTTGTATTATAAAAATTTGGATGAGCAATTGTGATTTTCAAAATCCAGCATCAGTCACGACAGAAGTAAAAGGATTATTACCTCAAGGCTGTATATTTAAAAAACATACTCCAGAATTTTAATATACAATTATTATTATTATTTATTATTTATTATTATTTAAATATATTTCAAATTAAAATATAACAAATGAAATTTCCATTTATTATATTTTTTCGTAGTGATCAATATAGTTACATTGATCAATTTTTTATAGAAAATAGAAAAAAACTTGATTGTAGTATTTATATTACTGATAATGTAAAAAAGATTGAAAAACTTCATAATGCGAATTACCATTTATTAATTACTTATGGTTCATCTGATAAAGAATATAATGATGAATTGTTACAAGTTATTTCTAAAAAAATGTTTGTTAAACGGCTTCATTTAACCAAGTTGACAGACATTGAACGATTCAATAAATATGTTAATATAAAATATATTGCTAATTGCTCTTTATCAAGAGAGTTTTTAAGACCAACCTTTTCTCTTTTTACACCTTCATATAATTCATATCATAAAATTTTGCGGGTTTATGATAGTTTAAAGTCGCAGACCTTAAAAGACTGGGAATGGATTATTATGGATGATTCACCAGATGATAATCATTTTCAGTTTTTAAGAAAACATTTTCAGCATGATAATCGTATACGGTTTTATAGACATTCGCAAAATAATGGTAGCATAGGAAATGTTAAAAATGAAGCTGTTAGTTTATGTAGGGGAAAATATGTTTTAGAAATGGACCATGATGATGAGATTTTACCAGATGTTTTACAAGATGCTGCTAATTTATTTGATAGCAGTCCAGAAGTAGGTTTTATTTATATGGATTTTATTTGTGCATATGAATCCGGAGAAAATCAATGGTACGGTGATTTTATTTGTAAAGGATATGGTGGATATTATTCTATGAAATATAAAGATAAATGGAGATTAGTATATATTACACCTAACATAAATAATATTACATTGAGTCATTTAGTTTGTTGCCCAAATCATCCAAGAATATGGCGTCGTACATTTTTGTTAGAATTAGGTAATTATTGTGAACATTTACATATATGTGATGATTATGAGATTTTGCTAAGAACGGCTGTAAGTTATACGGAAAGTTATACGGAAAGTACTGCTGACAAAAAGAAAGGATATAAAATGGCAAAAATTCATAAATTAGGATATATTCAATATATGAATGAAGGTGAAAACAACTTTTCACTTATTAGAAATGCGGAAATTAATCGTATAGGTCCAACCCATATTAGTCCAATATATTATGATACATATAATATACATAATAAAATGAAGGAACTTAACGCATATGAAGACGAAACATACATAATAAATCATTCTCAAATTTGGTTAAGAGATCCGACAACTTATACTAACAAATATTGTAATTTGTTAGTTAATATCAATTCAAATTATCAAATTTGTATTATTGGTTATGATAGCTTATTGAGCAATTTAGAACGAATAACTAGCATGTATACAAATGAAAATCCTGAAATTAAATATGATTTTATTTTGTTAGATAACAAATGTACAAATGAATATTTATGGTCAAGATTAGATTATTTAAAGTTAGATAAGATGAAATGTTATACATTAGTAGATCATACAAATGAAGAACTAACAAATTATTTTAAAGTTATGTATTTATCTACAGAAAAATACGAAATCATTAATGTAGATATACAAAGACCCAAATATAATACCTTGTTGAATACTAGACATCAAATAATAAATCAACTAACAAATAAAGACAATGCTTATTTAGAAATTGGTGTAGAAAACGGATATACATTTAATAATGTCCATTTTTTAAATAAAATAGGTGTAGATCCTGACCCAAAATTTAGTAACAAAAATATTCATATTTGTACTTCAGATGATTATTTTGAAAAATGTGTAACGAGCTTTGATGTGATATTTATTGATGGAATGCATCTCTCAGAAAATGTGTTAAGAGATTTTAATAATAGTATCCATTTTTTAAATAAAAATGGATCTATTTTAATTGATGATATCATTCCACTTAATTATAATGAACAACT
>Ga0114969_10004605_pt1 | contig 10887 bp, 7 predicted proteins | sample M_130807_MF_Meta_FD_87316 | JGI IMG/M metagenome (GOLD analysis project Ga0114969, IMG submission 87316) | Freshwater microbial communities from Lake Montjoie, Canada to study carbon cycling - M_130807_MF_MetaG | ecosystem: Environmental > Aquatic > Freshwater > Lake | place: Lake Montjoie...
AATCATCAAGTTCTGACATCAATTCAGTATATATGCTTCTTCCTTCAATATGAGGCTGAATTGTGGATTTTTGACTCTCTATAAGATTTTGAACAGTGAGGGGAGTTTCATCTTCGATGTTAAATGAATCTGATAATTTTGAAATCAATTCATCATTTTCAAGCCAACCTTCAGAATTGGCTTCAACCTCCCCATTTTCATTTAAAACAAGTTTGATATGCTTAACATCAATTAAATTTTCTTCACCAAGTATGGTATGTCCAAATTGATTTTTAGAAACTTTGCCAGCTTCTTCTTTCTTAGATGTTGTGAAACTATGTCGTAGACTTTTGATTTCCTGTTCGTCCATAACAATATTATACTTATTGTTGTTTCTTTTTGTCGTCTCTTCTTTCGTATTTAAAACTTACGACTTCAAACTTTGGCATTTCTTGTCCTGAAGCATATTCAGATGTCATATCTTCACTTGCATTACTTTGGGTTTCTATCGCTTGCAATATTTTAGACATGAGCTGTGTATCAGGAATTGGCCCATCTTTACTTGCTTTAATTTCAACTGCAAAGGAATGTATTGTTCCGCTGTCATTCACAACACTGACATTAGCTCTTTGTTTTGCAAAAGGTTCAATCTTTGGATTGCCAAAAGTGTTTACCATTGGATTAGTGTCCATGTCAGTTACCATGTTGTCGATGTTGTCAGCAAGTTCAGGATTGGCTTGCGCAATCTTTTTGTGTATCGAAACCAACTTATCTCTTAAGCTACTCATTTTTCTACTCCCAAAAACATTTCGTTTTTTTTACACCCGATAAAAGGGATAACTATAATTACTAATTAAATTCTTAATTTAAAATTGTTAAATTAAATTGTTTAAATTTAAATTGTTAAATTAAGAATTTAAGTTAAATTGCAAATTTAGAAATACTCTTTAATTTGCTCCTCCAATATTCCAGATATATCTGAAGAATCTTGATCTTCCTCCTGGCATATTAAATTCAGGAACAACAATCCCTCTTATACCTGGATATCTTGATATAGGTAATTTTTCTAAAAGTTTGTCAAAGTCTTCTTTGTACATTCCTGCTGCTTCTTTTATATTTGAAAACATTGAAGCATCAGGATCTTCTAACAATAATCTTCTTTGCCTTTGAGTAAGTTGAACTAACAAACTTCTAAGTAAATAATATGCAGCACCAAAAACCAATGCTGGATCGTAATAATAAGGCACTGAAGCTATTGAAGGAAACTTAGAAGCACCTGGTTGTGCATTAATCACCTGTAATGCCATATTTAGGCTGGAATTCATATGTTGTGATGTAAATGCTTTTACATTATATGAAACTAATACAGTGTCATAGGATTGTATTGCCTGAGGAGTACCATCAGTTTTAACAAAATAGATGTTTCCCATATAGTCGCATTTATATTTCAAACCATCAGAATAATTATTTCCGCTTGCATAGTTTGTAATTGTTCCATCTCTGCTATAAAGAATAGGGTCATAATCAGAATTAATTGTTTTGTATATTGGATCGTATTCTGATAAAGTGAACATTGCATCTTGATCACCTTCATTTGATGACCCAGTGATTCTTACTTCCGGTCTTGGATAAAAATTCCAAAAAGGAAAAGCAACTGTAGCCTGAGTTCGTCCTTTCCTAAACAATACTTCTTCATCATAAATTGGAATATTGAGAAGATGCTCAAGTTCAAATCTTAAACTTGATTTTATCAATAACTCATCGCCATTTATTGGAGCAGATGTTGATATTACTGTGGTAAGATCACTTGATATTTCTTGAATTTTATAAAAACTTGATGGAGATCCGCCTCCGTCAACATATTCGTTAATAGGAAATAAGACTTCATCAATTTCAGTATATGTTCCATCAAAATAAGCACTTCTAAAAATTTTATATGAGTAAACTCCTGACAGAGTGTATCTTTCCCATTCAATAAAAATTCCTGGGTTTGCTGCATTTGTATTGTAATAAACTAAATTGCTTTGCGAGAAAGATAATTGTGTAAATTCTGACATTAATTTCTCCATAAAAAAAAGCTACCCAAACGGGTAGCTTCTATTTTCCGTTCTTATTGTTCTTTTCTAAACTCTACGGAACGAGCCCTTTTCTCCATCAGAATCCATTGCTTCTAAATCAATAGCTTCAGCAATAGGACTATCATCTACACCAGCATAATCAAAATCACCACCAGCAATATATCCATCTCTGTTTATGTTTGTCATTTGCATTTTTTGAACTGCTGTACCATTAGCATTTTCACTTGAAGTTGCTACATATGCTTGAGCTTTTCTTGTAGTTCCTGAAACAGACGAATTAGCTTCCATGTTCTTTTGCATGTTAATCATTCGTCCAACTAAATTTGGATCTCTTTGCACTTGGTCTGCAAAATCTTCTACTGATAAATCATCCCCTCTTAATTGAGCATGTTGCTGAGCAATATCTAAAGCCATAGCATATGATAAGGAATCATTGGCATAACCAGCAGTACTGATTGTTCCGTCTGGGTTGTAAGCTTTTTCAGCATCAATTGTCTCAGCTTGAAGTTGCTTTCCGTCAACTTCAACATCCTGCAATCTAAGACTATTTTGTTGTTTTAGAAGCTCTTTCTTTTCTCGAATTGCTTGTCTTTCTTCAATTCGATCAAATTGATCAGGTGAAATTTTCTTCAATAAACCCATTCTTAAAGATTGTCTTAGATCTTTAGAATTTTTAACATGAGCTGGATCCATCCATGTTAGGTCAATTGCTTGAAGGGGAGCAAAGTTTAGTTTAATATCACTTACATAGTGTGGTCCGAGAGTTACATTTTGTACTACGAAGGATTCAGTTTCGTTAGTTTCTGGAGCATTACTCATATTTTTTTACCTTTTTGTTTACTGGCAAAGATGTGATACCATCAAGTCCTTCTTTACCTGTCCATAGCTCATTAGTGTTAGCTTCTCGACTACCAGGATCATAAGTTTTTTTTCTTACGTCTCTTTGATCTTTCACATAATCAGCCATATCTTTTCTATTTTTGTTAGAACCAAATTTCTTTTCATTTGCAGACAATCCATGAAGTACACTTACATCTGAGAATTTTCTCACCGCAAATCCATTTCCACAAGGGCAAGGGATTTCTGGTTTATATTCACTAAAAGAAAGTCTAACTGTGTATGTTTTTTGATCTTCATCACAGTTGCAAATGTATTCATAACGTGGCATTTTGAAGCTAACCTTAAAGGTATTTGTACAATATTTTATGAAATTGTTTTCATAAGGAGATTATTATGTCATCAGAAAATTTGTCAGATGCAGCCACAACTCACCAAATGTATTGCGTAAAGTGCAGGACTATGGTGACAATCACTGCTCCTAAGAAAGTAGTTATGAAATCGAGCAGACATGCATTACAAGGTAAATGCCCTCATTGCGCCATTTCAACTTATAAAATTATAGCAAAAACTGAGTAAATTATGTTTCGCAAAATTTCAGCCAAACCTCCCAAAACTAGAAGACTTCCCGACACCCCTGATACTCCAGACGCTCCGGATCGGGGTAAAAAACAAAAGGATCCTAATCCATTTGCACAAGGCGCTGCAGGTGCTGGCGCAGCTCAAGTATTTGATAGTGCAAAAAATTCTTTAGACAAACTTAAAAACTCAGCTAACCCTGTTGAAAAATTAGTCGGAAGAGTTATGGATTTTGCCCAAGAAAAAGGGAAAAACGCCGATTTACTTCAGCAAGAATTAGGCGAAAGAGAAGTATTAATTTCACAACTTCTTCAATATATGCCAGAAGAATTACTTGCCAAGTATTTTGATGAGTTTTTATTTGTAAGAGATATTCCTTGGATTATGACCAGAGAGTTTATGAATAAAGCTGTCAAAGCGGAAACTACTGGTGCTAATGCAAGAGAAGTATTAGATTTTTCATTAGTTTTTTATGATAAAAGAAGAAATTTTGGAAATACTATTTCTATCATAGACTCAGCATTAGATCTTCAACCAATGATGAGAAATGTAAACATTTTTCAAGCACTCAAAGAAAGCTTATCTGGTTCAAGAAATGTTGGCATAAATTTCTTGCTTATTGGTACAAAAAATATAGATAAAGCAATTCTTTTAAACAAATTAATGGGCATGGTTGCAGCAAGAGGGGCTGAAGATCTTGAAGTTCTTAGAAGAGAATATCAGAAAAGTAAAGATCAAGTTCAAAGAAAAAGAGAAATTGGTGATAGATTTAGAGGCATTTATGACACTATGCTTTCTATGGAATTTCAAAGCGCTTTAAAAAGAAATATTCAATTTCTTACCGAACAATTTGCTCTTTCTGTAAATGATCCAGACGTTCAAGCGTTTGCAAGAATTTTATATGATATCAAATTAGGTCAAGAATTTAGAAAAGAAGCATTTTTGCCTTTAGAAGGTGGAACTTCAGCTCAAACTACTCCGAATACATCAGGTTTACCTCAGGGTGCAAGAACAGTAGTAAATTCTAATAAAAACAGGTTTGTAGTTGCTCAAACTCCAGAAAGTCAAAGCAATACTTCAATTAATCCAGCTTTTAAGAAACAGTTTAAGAAGTATATTGAAGTCTTACTATATCATAACAATGCTTTGAATAATAGATGTGAAACTGTTGATAAAAATAATCAAAATGAAATTGTTTTGGTTAAAAAAGTTAAACCATTCATTGAATCATCACAATATTTACTAAGTTCAATCATAGCAAATATTGATACAAAAAATGTAAGTTTTCAAAAATTATATAATGATTATGTAGAAAGCTTGAAAAATTATGATGTCATAAAAGCAATACTTGGTCAAAGTGGAATTACTGTTGCCAAAAATAATCAACTTCAATTTTTAAAGTTAGCACAAGGCACTGCAAATCCAGTTTTCACTGCACCAGGCGCTTTATCTAACTCAAAAGGCCCAAATAATTCGATTCTTGGTGCTGAAGGAAGATTATTATCAGATGAACTGGCAAAAGTTTCTGACAATATTTTCAAAGGTGCAGCTGGAATTTCAATTGCTGGTGGAATAATTACGGGAAATTTGACTGGTGCATTGGCTGCTGGTACTGCTTTATTTCTGCATTCGAAAAATAAAGATGCTATCAATATTGCCAAAATAGCTGGTATTGATCCTCCAAAAGATATGACCGATGAAAAAACACTTCAAACAGCAGAAGAAGTGTTCAAGTCTCTTGGTGCAGATAACAATTATGTTAAAGAGTTTCAGGCAAATCAAGAATTTGTTGAACAAGTAAGTGCAAACATTAAAACTTATGAATCAAATCTTTTGTTAATTCTTGATGCACAAGTTAGAACTGGTGATGGTTCAGAAAATGCTCCATTAGAAAGCCCAGAAAAAGTAGATAAAGCTCACAGAGATTTTATGGCTTATTTGAGAGAAGCAAACCAAGCTGTTTCAAGACAGTTAGATTTGATAGATACCATGACTGCAATAGTATCTAAGAACCCTAATGTGACTATCCAAAATAAACTTGGAGCTGTCAAGTCTTACAGATTAGATGTTTTTAATATTATTGAAACTATAAGGTCAAAAATTTCTGAGTTTGGTTCTATTACTGAAATAATTGGAAACCTACAAAAGCAAAAATTCTTGATGTTAAAACTCAAAGAAATTTTGCCTCAGTTAGACAAGTATTTAGCTACTGGTCTTTCGTCCGCTGATGTTTTAGCTGGTGAAGGTGGTTTACTTGAAAAAGTACGAGATTATATTAACATTGAAAGAGATAGTTACAATAAACTATTTAAGCAATGGAATGAACTTGTAGCTAAATTCCCTTCACTAAGATATCAAGATGTAACATCTCCTGAGCAACCTCAGACACAAAATGTACCTGTTGTTCCATCTGTTACTGCACCAAGCATAAATCCAACTGTAAGTGAGAATGTTCAAGTTGATCAAGAGGGAAATCCAATAGGTGAAGGTGGTGGATTAAGAACATCCAACATTCAGTTTTCTAATTTGATGTTTGAAAAGAGTGTTAAAGTAGCTGCTGTTGATCAACAACAACAAGCAAAATATAATTATTATCTTGCCAAAATGAATCAGCCAGGGATGAATGTGCAAAATCTTATCAGAGCTTTAGATTCTGACATTACATTTACTGATGCTAATATGAAATTGCTTGCAAGAAATGCAATAATGGCTAAATTTACTGGTGCTCAAACTTCCAGCGGATATGAAGGCAGTAATTCAAATGAACAAGGTTTAAATGCAGATCCTGTTCAGCAGCAAAATCAACAACCAACAACTGGAGTACAACCAAGACCAGGTTCTATGCAATTGGCTCAAGATCAAGAAGAATTAGAAACACAACCTGGTCAACCATTACCGTCAGAAGCTGAGACTGATTTATTCACTAAAATTAAAACTATTTATGCAGAATTTGAAAAACAATTCAATAACTATGGAATAATGCCAAGCTTAAATACAGTTCAGTCAGATCCTAAAAGAATGATAGCAAGCATTAGAAAACAACTTCAAGTAGTTTTCGCTAACATTCAAACAATGGAAAAAATATATTATATGATATTGCAAAACCCGACAGATTTAGGAGGCATTATGCAAGGACTTGGTAGAAGAAACGGATCAGATAACAAATTTATAAAGATAGCAAAGTTTGAAAAAGTTATGGATTCTGAAAAAGACAAATTGGCAGATGAAGAACTTGAAAATTATATAAATAATGAAATGGACTATGCTCCTTATGGGACAGCTTTAGAACATCCACAAGAAAACAGAAATAAATTAATAGATGAAATTAAAGTACATAGTTCAAATAAATTTAAGAAAGTCTAATGATTTAGTATAAATATTTACATGGAAGATAAAAGCATCAGTTTTTTGAGGTATGTAAAAATAGCTCAAGAATCAGATGCTTTTTTTGAGTCTGAACAATTCTGCCCTTTTATCAGAGTACAACTATCAACTCATCATTCAAATTTGCCATTAGAAGCAAATTTTTATACTGCTGGAAACACAAATAATCCAGAAGATTATTCATTACCGGATATAAGTGACACAGTATCACCAAAAAAACTTATAAAAATAAACCCATTTAATTCTAATTCTACGGACAAAATAAATACTTATGATTTTGATTCCAATGAAGAAATAATTCAAGAAGAAGTATATGAGCCTTTTGTTAATGAAGAAGCTAAAAGATTATTATCTTTTATGAAAAATAAATCTAAGCAAAAGTTTAAAATTTCAAATACTGATTTGCAATTAAAAACGTCAAGTTACAGTGAATATACTTTTGAAATTAAATCAAGAAATTTTGAGGAAAAATCTGATAAATTTTCTTATGAAGAAAATGAAAATGTAACTTTAAATGATAGTACAAAAGTAAATACATCTTCTAAAAATCCATCAATAAATAAAACTGAAAACAACACAAACGTTTACAATAACAAAGAAATTCATGTGGATACAACAAACCAGCAGATAGAATATAAGTATGACAATACAAACTTTGATATTAAAAATCAAAGTTTTCCAACGAACATAGACTTCACTAACAATATTAAATCAACAAACATAGTTAATGAAATTAAAACAGAAATAATACAAGAATTTAATTCAAGCATTAATAAACTTGAAAATACTTTTATCAATCAAAGTGTAACCAGAAATGAAATTACAAAAGTTGAAAATAATATAATTAAAGTTATTGAAGAAAAATTGGTCGAAAGAGATTCAAAACTATTAGAAAAGATTGAAGAAAAAACAAAGAAGGATTTGAAATCTTTTAGCAGAGATTTTTTGAACAGCTAAAATGCCAAAAAATTTATTAAATGATAGAGATATTGAAGAATTTTATGTAAACATACAATCATCTCAACTTGAATTTTCTTATGTTGATTATCATTACACAACAAGAATTGGAGCAGCATACACAAGACCAACCGCTATTCCTGCAGGTTTAGCTCCAAGTTATGTATTGCCAACAACTATAGATTGTATTGGTCATTGGAATGATGCTGGTTTTCAAAGTAGTGTTTATGTTGTCAAAACCAACTTAAATACTACAACTTTGTTGACACAATATTTGGGATATGTCCCTTTCAACAATCATACAGTTGCTATGTATGATTATTTTATGACTGTTCAACTCAATACTGGTTTTGGAGCAGCTACAAATAGAATATTCACACTTCATATTCACAGAGGTTATTCTGCTCATCAAAGAACAGTAGGTGCAGCACAGGTTTGGGTTGGGGATTACTTGACTACTGTAGCTAATCCGGCTCCAGGTGTTTACCATAAGATAATAAGACTCGGTATTGAATATTCGTATAAGCCTTTAAGAACTGACAATATTTATTCAGATAGCAAATATGTTGTTGTTGACAATACTCAAATACCTCCAAAAAAATATCTTGACATTTATGAATCTATAAATCCTCCTGTTGATTCAGTATTTACAGTTACACCTATTAGTGGAAATGCAACTAATACCTTTGGTGTTATAAATACAATAACTTCATCTGCTCAACTTCCTCCAAATTTTGTAGTTCAAGGTGTTCTGGCTCTCAGTAGAAGTCCTACTACCAGAACGGCATCATACAGGTACACAGGTCCAGCAACACAGATAGACAGAGCTACATATTCTTTAGGATTTAAATTTAGGTTTACAGGAGAAGATTTTAGAGTTTTCACTTCATCAGCTGTTTGGGGTTACGATACCAGTCAAGCATTGGGTTATCAAAATGGTGGTAGAAATCTAAGAGGTTTGCTTAATATTAATAATGCAGGCTTTGATAATTTTTTGTTACAGAATAAAAACCCATTACAAAGTGCATTTGTTACCTCTAATGTTGCTACAACAAACACTATTTTGAGAAGTTCAGTATCAGATACAGATAACAGATCTCAACCTTTTATTGACTTTAATATTACAGGCAGATTTTCAAGAGGATACGCTGAGCTAACTGATGCTACTGGAAATTTTGGAATGAATCTTACATTTCCAAAAATAGTAAGAGTAGTTCCTCAGCTTAAGATTTTTGACAAAGATCATACTTATACCAACGACAATATTTATTATGCAATAAAATGTCCACGAGGCAATACAACATTAGATCAGGTGCCTTCTTTATGGAATGCTACACAAACATTATCTTTTACAAACTTTGATTCAAGAGCATTTGCAACACAGGAAACCAGATCTGGCGCAAATTACTTAGTTGCTGGTAGTTCTGTTTCAATTTACAATAAAACGCTTCAAAACAATTATCTTGGAAAACAATTATTAACAATTGATTTGGATGCTCGACTCAATGGATCAAGGACAGGGACTGCATTAAATACAAGAGACTCTAATACTGATGCACCTGTTTATATGCGTGGACAAATGGTTCCAGCAATGACTTATTCCAGAAGACCTACACTTGATCTTACATCAATATTCAATGTAGTAAATTTACTTAACGGTCCAGTCAATAGTATGACTGGAATTTATTTGAACGCATATCGTTACATCAGATTTACTGTAAATCCAGCTCCAGGACTTGTAAATCTTAATAATCATCCTTATAGATTGACAATTTGGGAATCTGCTGCAGATAAAATTATAGAAAAGTATTGGACAGGCACTATTACATTTCCTGGAAGATCAGCAGTCAATGTTACAATAGATTTACTATTTCCTAATTTTCCAGGAATTGAAATAGACACTCAAGATGACCCTTATCCAAGATCGAGAACTGCTATTAATTCAGCTGAGAGAGTCAACAATGTTTATTACGGATGCAATAGAGTATTAAGAATTGATTTAAATTCAGATGGCAATGTATTTGATCCTAATAATTTTAGTTGTCAAGCTCTAATAATTCCAGCATCAACAAACACAGACGTTTTGAATTTTGTTCCTTCGTCTGGCACTGATTTAAATATAAAAGAAATAGAAGTTCCAAGTGTTTCAAGCAATATAACAACTTCAACTTACGGAAGAAGATTTTTATTGATGAGACATGACAATAAGCCAGAAGAAGAAACTGATATTGTTTATACTTCTGTTGGTGGTGTCTTGGCAAATAAAAATCTAACAGTTTTAGAGTTTGTAAATAGACTGAATTCATTACATAATGGACTAAATTGTACATCTCTGAATGACACTTTATTAGCTGTGAACATGCAAGGATTTCATTGGAATATTAGTTCAGCTGCAATCAAAGATAATACATCAATTTCAATCAATTCTAATACAACTGCGACTATAAATGCATCTGAAATTTATCAAGGAATATATTTGGATTTTCCCCCATTTATTCAAGATTTCAACACTCATGCAATTGCTGACACTTGGTTAAATCAAGTTGACCCAAGAAGAAGAGCAGAAAATGCTACAGAGCATATGGAAATTAGGGCATACTGTAATCTAAGAGGATATGCATATGGTTCACAAAGCGATGCAAATAATCTTGTTTTAACTGGTACTAATAAAATATCAAGTGGTGAAGTTACTGTATCTTCTACGGTAGGAGTAATAAAATCTTCCACTTCTGTAAGTACAAGTGGTGGAACAATTTTAAATGGATTTTATACAACAGGCCGCCCACATGTTTATCCATTATATGACTATTTAACTGCTCAAAATAATAGAGTACAAATAATTTCTGGAGCATTGCAAGTTGGAAATTATTCTACCTTTGCTAAATTTTTACCAGCAAAAATTACAAGAATTTCCTTTGGAGTTACAAGAGCTTATATAACCAATCCATATGTTTCATTAGCAGCAGGTTATAATTATATTTCTGCTAATGAAATTATTACAAAAAATCAAGTTGTAGTTTGTCTTGGACAAACCTATAGTTCTCTTTCGCCTTATATAGCTCCAACATCAGCA
>Ga0114969_10004606_pt1 | contig 10886 bp, 8 predicted proteins | sample M_130807_MF_Meta_FD_87316 | JGI IMG/M metagenome (GOLD analysis project Ga0114969, IMG submission 87316) | Freshwater microbial communities from Lake Montjoie, Canada to study carbon cycling - M_130807_MF_MetaG | ecosystem: Environmental > Aquatic > Freshwater > Lake | place: Lake Montjoie...
ACGCGCGCCTCACAGCCCGCGATGGCACAACACCAAACCGGGGCTTCAAAGCCCTTTTCTCTTAACCCGACTGGTACACAATCACGCCGCCATCCGGCACATTTTGTCTCCGCCATTTACACGGAGAGCTTGCAGTTCTTCGGCTCCGGCCAGGCGAGGCTGATTGCAGCCGGAGGCGCCAGCGCCGATCAGCCGAGCGGTACGTGGGGTTTTGACAACGTCACCATCTCGCTCGGTGGCAATTTGGTCTTCTCCCAAATCACCCTTAACGTCGAAGTTTATAGTCCGACCAAGGTGACGTTCTACGACGATCGCGGCGAGGTATCGGATACCTTTGAATTGTCCGGAAAGGGCAATGGCGACTTTACCGTTTCGAGTACGTATCCGTATCTCTCCTGGCTCAGAGTGGAAACCGGAGACCGCTTCGTCTCCTATCCAATCGGCCGCGGGCGCGACCGGCACAATGTTGTTGTTGCCGATGGTGATATCAGCGGCATCAAGCAAGTGCGCTTCGATGGTGTGAAAGAGCGTCCCGCAGTGGGCACGCACAGCTCACAGGTTCCAGAACCGGCGTCATTATTTATCCTGCTTGCCGCCCTTATCGGCGCGGGAGTTTTCCGTCGCCGCGGTCGAGCAGGCGCTCGCCGGACTGCGTGAAGCAGGCATTCCTGCGTCCTGGAGCGCAATCCGACGAACCGGCGTCCACTTCGTCGGACTGCGCTCTAGGGCAGCGGTCATCAGCGCGAAAATGTGAACCGCTCTAGAAATCTGCCGCTTTGGCCTCTGGAATTTCGCCGAACTGACTGCCGTCGAAGGTGCGGTTGTTTTCCGCGCACACCACTTCCTCAAATTGCGCGCGGCTCGGACGGTACACGATCATGCCTTTCCACGGCATGGTGAAAGCGCCGGGGTCTTCCACGCGGAAGACGACTTCCAAACCCTTGCCGCGCTGGTCCATGACGATGCGGTAACGCTCGGTGACGTGAATCTTGTCCGTGTGCGGCGTGCCGTAGGGATCGACCACGGACAGCGCTTTTGCGGCTTGGCCGACGGTGTCGACGACAAGCGTATCGCCTTCGTAGTGTCCGATAGAATCTCCGTACCAGGACGGTTTCACATTCGTCGAATGCTTCGGAGCGAGAAATATCTCGCGGACTTGGTGATCGCGCTGGTAGATGACGGTGATCTTGGCCTTGCCCTGAAGAAATTCCACCGGCTCGCGCAGGTTCAGCACTTCGGGAACGCCCGACGGCCAGCAGGTGCCATGCGCGGTCGGAACGTATTGTTCTTTCTGTTCCAGTTCCGCGTTGTGTTTTACGACGTCGCGGACCCAAGGCTGCAGGATGGGATTGTTGTAATCCCCGGCTACGATTTCGGGATTGGGATTGGCAAGTTTTTCTAGCGGTTTGCCTTCCGTATCGCCGGGCACGGGGAAGTACCAGGATTCATTGGCGCGCGCCCAAACCCCAGCGAGATTCGGGGCCTCATCGCTGGTATCGCCTAATGCGGCTGTGCCCGCCAAGGAACCCATAAAAGCTGCCGCCAAAAACGCAGCCAACCGCCGATTGCCCATGGCCTGATCCCAGTGTGAATGTTTCGATGGAAGGAATTTACCCCGGCTGCACGCCAATAAAAAGCCGACACCGCGGCCGGAGTTCTAGCGGGACGGGTTTCCCGACTCCAAGCCTTGCGGCATCCCGATGCCATACCAGTCGCCAAGGCCACAGTTTTTCTCGCACATGCGGTCGTGCCGTGGCTGATGGGCGGCGATTTCACAGGGCGTTGCATTCGCGCGCACGCCCCACACAGAGAATTGCTCCGCAGCGTCGTTCGCCGCCACAACACGAAAGCGGGCGTTTTCGATGCCGATTAAGGGATCGACGCGATCCCGCTGTGCGGCGAGGTCATGACTCGGAAGCCCCGGCTTTCCGCCGCCGATGACAATTCCTCTTTGGTTGACCACCAGAACCCAGTCCAATGGACCGTCCTCCGCGTTCCCGGCCGCCCACCCGTCTACCAGAAAGACCTTTGAACTGCTCTTGACCGAAATGGTGCTTTCCACTTCGCCCACGCAGCTTTTCGCGGGGGATGATGCCTGCAATGACGCGATGGGGCGGCCGAACCAGCTAAAGGGTTCGCGGCTCGCAAAGCTCGGTGCGCTCTGGCGCGGCCGTTTCCACATGCGGATGGCTTCCGGATCGTCCGCGTCTCCCGCCAGCGACGGAAGCTCGATGGCCCCTGTCGCAAGTGTGGCTAAAGCTCCGGCCTGATAGAGGTCCTGCTCCCTGGATCGCACATCGCGCTCATAATAGTCCCATGGAGCGAACGCCATCATCAGCGTTACCGCCGCCAATGCAGTGACGCTACGCAACGCTGCCCGCTCCGACGTGCAGATGAACCAGCCAACCAGGCCCAGCCAGAAGAAGGCCGAGAATACCCCGTAGCGCGATTGCCCCCATCCCACCAACGCGCCGCTGCGCGCCAGTCCCGCAAGGGCTGCTGCCCCTACGCCGGCGGCGACAAGCATCGCGAAGAAGAGCGCGGAGCTTGGAAGCGCCCGGCCTCTTGCGGCGGTAGGGCGGAAACAGGTGAACGCCACCACGAAGAGCCCAAGAGCGATCGGCAACAAAGACAATGCAATGGTGACCAGCCGGGAAATCCGTAAGGGTAAGAAATCCGCAAATGCCAGAGAAGGAGGCCAAGCCAAAACATTCACGACAAAATAGGCCAGAGCCCCCGGTCTGCTGAGCGCGGACACAAAGGATTGGTGGAAATCGTTGCCGGCATAATCTGCGCGGCCTTCCAAATACGAATAGGCAAACAGCGCGATGTTGATGAGCGCCGCCAGCGAGACGATCCGCAAAGGAGCCCGCCGCCAACGGTACAATACGGCGTGGCAGAGCAGAATTGGCCAGCAAACCAATCCGGCGCCCCAGGAGAATGTGGCGATGTGCGCGAAGAAAACGGCAACACAGGACGAAGCCGCATCGCCCGGAAATTTTGCCTCATAGCGCGGATACGCTGAAACCCGGGACGCAGCCAGAAACGCCAAGACCATGGAGACGATGCAGAGCGTCTCGCATACCTGAATTTGAAACGTCAGGTTCTCCCAATTGAACGCCGAGAAAAACCAATAGACGGCGCATGCTGCAAACAAGAACACGACGGCAATGCCGGGTGCGTTGCTGCTGCGCGTTCCCAACTGCGCCGCGACGGGCGCAATCAGCATCATCGCCGATAGCGCCGTAAACGCGAAAATCGACAGATAGAGCAGGTTGCCGTTGGCCCCGAAGTACAGAAAATCGGAAATGTAAAAAATGTTCGGATAGATGACGCGATGTTCGCTGATGGACGGCCCCTTCCAAGGAGCAAGCGCGCTTAAGCCAGGCACCTTGTCGAGAGCCTCGGTCACGAAGATGTAGTCACGGTAGGGAAAGCGAAACCGGTGCAGCAGTTGAAGCGAAGCCTGCGCCCAAGCCGCATACAAAATCGCGCAACCCGCCGCCGCGGCCGCTATCCGGAAAATCCAGCGCAGCAGGTTTATGCGCGGACCGGATTCTGTATGCGGCATATCTGAGCTGACCAATATAGGGGACGCCATGGATCGGCGCCGATGTTTTGTGGGGACGGCAGTACCTGGATGGCGCTCAACGGCGGCGATTTGCCATTTCGACCGCCGCGCCAGCACGCTTCAACCCTATCCGAATTGACCGCTGCGGAAAAGTGGCGAGCCTTTGCTGTAATGCCGCCGCTTGGCTAAAATAGACGAGACAACATTGACCAATCAGGGGGAAGGCCATGCGCGCTAAAACACGATCTGCTGCTGCTGCGCTGTTCGCGGCGGCGGGGCTCCTTACCGCAGCACTCGCATTTGAAACGCGCGCGCAGGCACAACCTGCTGCCAAGCCTGCTCGTGCGGTGCCGGTGTTCGAGATCGACCCCAACTGGCCCAAACTGCCTGCCAATTTCAGCGCGCCATTCGTTTCCGGCGTGATGCTGGACCCGAAAGGGAACGCGTGGCTGACGACGCGGCCCATTCGCACAAAGGCCGAAGCGGGGAAAATTATCGGCCCACCGCTGATGATTTTCGATCCCAACGGCAATTACATTCGCGGCTGGGGCGGTCCCGGTCCCGGCTATGAATGGCCGGCGTCGGAGCACAACACGTACATCGATTACAAAGGCTATGTCTGGGTTACGGGGGATTCCTGCAAAGGCCGCACAAGCCCGGTCGATGACGATCAGGTGCTGAAGTTCACGCAGGACGGAAAATTCGTCCTGCAGATCGGGCACAGCGATGCAGGCAAGGGCGACAACGATACGGAAAATTTCCGCCGCCCGCCCAATGTGCAGGTCAGCTCCAAAACGAACGAAGTTTTCGTCGCGGATGGCTACGGAAACCACCGCATCATCGTGCTCGATGCCGACACAGGAAAGTTCAAGCGCATGTGGGGCGCATTCGGCAAACCGCCGATGGGTCCGGAATGGTGCTTTTCGGAAGACGCGACGTCTATCCAAGGCGATGGCGCGCCTTATTTCGCGACGCCGCATGTGCTTCTTTTGAGTCACGACGACCTTCTCTATGTCGCCGACCGCAGCAATTTGCGCATCCAGGTGTTCTCGCCCGACGGAAAATTCATTCGCCAATTGGCGCGGTACGATGCGCCGTTCGCCCGCAATCTGGCGTTCTCTGCCGATCCCGATCAGACGTTCATCTACACGGGCTATGGCAACGGCATCGCCGTCATCGGGCGCAAGACGATGGAATATATCGGTCAGATCCAGGCGCCCGGTTTCAATATTCCCGGCCACCAAATCGCCACGGACTCCAAAGGCAATCTCTACATCACCGGCGTGAACATCCCCGGCAAAGCCAACGTTCAGCGGCTCATCTACAAAGGAATGTCGGCGGCACGGTAAGACGCGAACGCGTCGCAATAGCAATCAGCGCGTGTTGATTCACATCAACGCGCAAACGCGGAATGTCAGCTTCTTGTCAGCTTCGTTATTTAGTAATCATCTGGCGCGTATGTGCGTGGAATTCCGTCAGCCTGCGAGGTGCACATTGTCTTCTCATTCGGTAAAAATCAGCTCAGGCTTGAGAAAGCTTGCGGCCGTCTGTGGACTGGCCGTCGTGTTGGCCGGCGCGGGCCATGGGCTCGCCAGAGCCGGGGCGTTCGATGCCATTCTCGGGCCTGAGCTGGATGTGCCGCCCAGCGCCGCCACCGAGCCACTTACCACCCCCACAGAGTATCGCAGCAACAACGGAAAGCTGGCGATCACCGTTGAGGCGAAGGCGACGCGCGTTCAGCTGGGGTCGTTCCAGATCAACGGCGCTACCTACAACGGTGTATATGGCGGCCCCGTCCTGCGGCTTAAGCCCGGCGATGAGCTGCAGATGACGCTGGTCAATCACCTCGCCCAAGCTACGAACGTGCATTTTCACGGCCTTCAAGTGTCGCCACTCGGCCATGGCGATGATTCGATGCGCATGGTTCTGCCGGGCGAGACTTGGCAATACACCATCGCCATCCCGAAAACGCACCCCCCGGGCGTCTATTGGTTCCATACGCATGGCCACGGTTTTGCCGAGCGTCAGCTCATGGGCGGCCTCAGCGGAACGATTGTGATCGAAGGATTTCAGGACCAGATCCCCGCGACCAAGCCGCTTGTCGAACAGCTGCTGGTGCTCAAAGAATTTTCCGCCGACGGCAATGGCAATCTCAACGCCGTATCCAAGCCGTTCAACGGCCAGATCAAAACCGTCAACGGCCAGCTGATGCCGCGAATCGACATCCGTCCCGGCGAGACTCAGCTCTGGCGGCTGACCGATCAGACCGCCAATACCTACTTCCGCCTCTCGCTCGACGGGCACAGCTTCACTGTGGTGGGGCGGGACTCGCATCCTATCCCGAAGCCGGAAGTCGTACGTGAAATCATGGTCGGCCCCGGCGAACGGATGGACGTTCTTGTGACCGGCGCAGCGGCCGGCACCTACAAGCTCGTCGCCGAGAAAACCTCCACAGGCCCCGCGGGCGACATGTTCCCATCGCAAAACATGGCGTTGCTCGTTTCACGCGCCGACACATCCAAGCCGGCGCCTGCTCCGCTGGGACCGCTGGTGATGTCACCCGGCACGGATAAGCCAATCCCCGGCGATCGTATCGACGCCCAGCGTCTCGTGTCTTTCTCGGAAGATCGTGTCACCGGCCTGTTCTTCATCAATCACACCACGTTCGACCACGAACGCGTGGACGTGAAAGTGCCGCTCGGAAATATCGAGGAGTGGACGATCCGCAATGCCTCAGACGAGCTGCATATCTTCCACATCCATCAGGTCGCGTTCCAGGTGGTCAGCATCAATGGCAAGCCGGTGCCGTTCGACGGACTGCTGGATACCGTCAATGTACCGATCCATGGCGAGGTCAAGATCCGCATCCCCTTCACCGATCCGATCATCGTCGGCCGCTTCATGTTCCACTGCCACATCCTCGAACATGAGGACAAAGGCATGATGCAACAAATCGAAGTCTACGACCCCAAAGTCGGTCCCATGCCCGACGGCATGAACATGGCCGGGATGGATCACGCGCACATGATGCAGATGGGTGCCCACTAATGTCATCACAGCTCATGCGCATGAATTCACGTTCTCTTCTGGCCGGTCTCGGGATTGGCGCTGCACTGCTCGGAACGGCGGCTGCCTCCGCGCAAACCATTCCAACCGGCAACAACCCCGCTCAGGCGCGCCAAATCGAGCAGCGCGCGATGCCCCCGGCGCCGGATATGCCCACCGGCGATGAGGGATGGCCGAAGATCAGCTTCGATATCCTGGGCAGCGTCGACTACGCCAATATGGGCTCGAAAACCGGGCCGGGCCGCAAGACGGGCTTCGTGGTGTGGGCCGATGCCACGCTGCTGCTGGAATTCAACGACGCGCTTTCGCTGGATGGCCTGTTCCAGTTCAAGCCGCGCCAGCCGCTCGCCGCCAGCAATCCGAACAAAGACCTGTTCATCAACCGGGGTCTGGACCGCCGCGAAGGCGGCAAGATGAAAGAGCTGTACTTCCGCTATGGCGATTGGCGCTTCGGCAAGTTCGTCCCCGACTTCGGACGCGCCTATGCGCTTCTCCCCGGACCGTACGCCTCCGACTTCATCGAGGAGCCGGAACAAGGCTACGAGCCCAGCGACATGATGGGCGTGGAGAAACTCTACGTCCTCGACGACGAGAACGGCGGCTGGAAGCAGATCACCTTCACCGCCTTCATGGCCGATCGCACCTTCCTGCATCAGAGCTTTCCGTACAACGAAGGCATGATCCGTTACAAAGACGGTGGCGTCGGCAACACACGCTTGCCCGAAAACCTGATGGCGACCTACGACGTCCTCAACAAGCCTGTCGGCGATTGGGCGCACCTCAGCTACCAGGCCAGTGTTATTCGTTGGGGCAAAAGCTATGGCGAGCAGCGCGGCGAGTGGTGGACGACCGCCGGCGCGGACATCACGATCCCCGTGACGGGAACCGTCGCCGATACGCTCCGCGGCGAATACAGCCAGTTTCGCTTTTACGTCGAAGGCGCGCGCCGCGATAATTTCGAAGGCGTGGCCGGACGTACACGGAATTTTCTGAGCGGCTCGGCTGAATACAAGATGGGGCCTTGGGTGTTCGATCTGACAACAGCGCACCGCTGGACGATGGACCGAATCTTGCCGGACCAAAAAGACGAAAGCTACACCGCCAGCATCGGCTACACGCTGCCCTCGCAAACGGTCATCTCGCTAAGCGCCGCCCGCGAAACAGTCGGTTCAGAGAAAGGCGTCTACGCCGGCATCCGCCTCACCAAAGCCTTCAACTTCTGCAGCAAGTGCCTGGTGAACGACAGTTTCTACTGAGAAGCGTTTTGGCTTGAATTCATCCACGTCTCAAAACCAAACTCACCAGTCGCCCTTGAGGCGGCGTTTCCAGAGTGGCTCTGCCGTGGTACAATTGGCCCATGTCCAAGGTTAAATCTCCGCAGCGATCGCCTGCTGGCTACACCCTCGGTCGAACTGGGTTCGCCAAAATCAGCGCGGTTGAAGGCATCAAACCGAGCCGCCGGTTGGACGAAGATTTTCGCGAATTCGACCGCAAAGGGCTCTCGCCGGCGGAACGCCGCCGCGAACTCGTGCGCAAATACGGCGCGAAGCAATAATCGTGCGCTATGTATGACGCCGTAGCGGACCCTTACTGCTACGACGGCACGACGGTTCTGAAGAACACTCCGGGCATTCGAAACCACGCGGTGCTCGACGAGTTCGAGGCCGCGCTGACAGCGCAGCGGGCCGACGAACCGTTACCCAATGGCCGCCTAGGAGTGGCCCATTTCAAGGCGATCCACCACCATCTCTTTCAAGACACCTATGCGTGGGCCGGACGCTTCCGCACGGTGCGTATCTTCAAAGACGGAAGCGCTTTCTGCTACCCCGAAAACATACACCCGGAAATGACGGTCCTCTTCCGCAGCCTTAAAGAGCGAAGCCATCTAACCGGCCTTTTCAAAGGCTGACTTCGTAGCCGAAGCCGCCAGCTTTCTATCCACGTTGAACGCCATCCATCCCTTTCGTGAGGGCAATGGAAGAACACAAACTACATTCCTTACGCTGTTGGCAGAGCGCGCAAGCCACCCGTTCGATCTTGAGAAACTCGATCCGGAGGCCTTTCTCGCCGCGATGATCGCCAGCTTTAAAGGCAATGACGTCCCCCTTGAGCGGCAGATACTCCTGCTGACAATCTGCTGACTCTTCACGAAATGTCGCCCAGTGAGAAGTCCCGCCAAATGAAGGTATGCGCTCGGCCTCAAGGGCATACTCAACGAGGGCGGTTGCTGTCGCGTTTCCTAAAATTGTACTTTGAATGGCTTCGGCTACATGGTGCTCCTCGGGCGTTCCTTTGGATTATGGAGCATCCACCGGGCAAACAACTCCACGTGCATCTCCTGATCGCAGTGCCCGATGGGTTAATGTGCGCGGCCTGGGCTCGCGAACGAGCATGGTTTTCACGCGCAGGTGGCAGGCTTCGCCGTAAAGCATTTAACCGAAAGCGCATCGGAAGGCGCAGCGACGAGGCTGGTGATTACCTCATGCACCTCGAACAGTTGGTAGCGTACCTTCTGAAAGGAGCCGCCCCAGATACGTGCGGAAAGCTCGGCATTGATCATCAGAACCAGGGCTATGTGCAGGGGCAGCGCGTCCGGCTGTCTAAATCGCTTTCCTCTCAGGCCACGTATGATCCGCAGTTCGGGATCGAGAGGCCGTCGAGAAATGGGCCGCGTCTTAGGCCCGCACTTATCATCATGCCTGATGTGCGGCGCGCCCAGATCAAAAAACCGCCGACGATTCGATATGCGGATTGGCTTTGAGTGCCAGAGCGAAGGTGGCTGCGCCGCTCAATATGCATGGCGTTTCTAGGCCTCCTACGGCGCCATTTGGCGGTCGCTGGCCGCCCTGATAGCCGTCTATCAATGGAATGCCGTGCTAGGCGCTTTAGCGCGGTCTGGCGTTTTTCCCAACAGCCCTTAACGGCTTGAGCCCGGCATAGCTTGCCGGAACGCCTGGATGTTGCCCGTCAGCATGCCGCTAGTCACGCCGCTGCCTTCCTGCGGACTTCATACAGGAGCTGGACGATTTTCTGCACGTCTGCCGGTGGAAAGATGCCGGTGACGCCCTGATCGTTAAAGTCGGTGAGTGGAGTCTCGTAGAGGCGTCGCGGGTCCATTGCGCCACGTTCGGTTAGGTGCTCGATGATGAGATTCACAAATTCAATTTGATTGGCGTTCAGGTTTCGGCCTGAATCCTTGATGATGCGCGCCTTGGTGACGAGCGCATTGCCGACCAATGCCCGAAACGTGCCCTCATGGATCAGCGCCGAGAGCGCGATGTCATAGGGGGAGCGTAAGCTGCGGTCGTGCGCATACATCCACTTAACCGCGGCCTCTAACGCCAGGCGCGCATGAAAGCAGCTCCCTCGCGCATCCGTGCTCGCGGTTAGCTCAGCCTTCCTCGCCAACGCGAAGACCTCGGGAAATTCGGTCTGGAGGAAGGCGAACTGGGTCATGCGTCCGCGCCGTTTCCAAGTTGCATTTCAAGGCTTTGGCGAACAAGCCCTACGACGTAAGGCAAATCAGCGAGAGAAGTGAGCTTGATCTCCACGTCGCCATTGCCCCAGCTCCCTTTGCCGGAGATATCGGAGCACATACCCTTAGGATCAATCAGGTCTGACCACTTCATATTGAGAGATAGCCGCAAAGCGTTCAACTGTGGCACCACGTCAACGAAATTGGTTTCGGCCTTATAGGCCACGTAGAACTTGAGATATTCCTCCGTCACGCAAGGGTCCAAGGCCAGCACTTCGCGGCGGAACGCCTCGAAGATTGGCCTTATCTTCTTCGACAACAGCTGCGGATGATCATCGATAGTGTAGCTCGGCTTAGCCGCACCAGCCTTTCGATAAGGAGCGAGCGCCTCTTCTGGAAGAGCGGGAAAGCGCCAGACATTGATGGCCATGCCCGAAAGCCGTTCAGCCCTCTTGCGGATTTGCTCTTCGTCCCAGCGCTCCAGCGTACCGAGGCCCTGATTGACGCGCAGCGGGCTTTCTTTGAAGCCCCCGATCATGTCGCGCTTTTCAGCAAAGGGCCGGTCGCTGTATTCGGAATTGTATCCAGTGAGAGTTAGGTTGCCGAGCGTGTGCAGCCAGGTTTCGTGGACGCGCTGCCACTCCGCCCCGAGATCCGCTTTCCATGCGCTCGAAAGATTGTCGTTTTGCGGCATGATGTGCTCGATCGTGTATTCGTCGAGCACAACTCGCTCCTTCCGCTCATGGTTCTCCAAACGACGTAGCCAGTAGGAAC
>Ga0114969_10004609_pt1 | contig 10882 bp, 8 predicted proteins | sample M_130807_MF_Meta_FD_87316 | JGI IMG/M metagenome (GOLD analysis project Ga0114969, IMG submission 87316) | Freshwater microbial communities from Lake Montjoie, Canada to study carbon cycling - M_130807_MF_MetaG | ecosystem: Environmental > Aquatic > Freshwater > Lake | place: Lake Montjoie...
GGACTCATCAATTCTCTATATAGCTATAGCTATAACCGCCCTTGTGGCACTAGGCCTCGGCTTTTTGATTGGTAAACTAACAGCCGGAAAAAAATCACAACAGGAAAAAGAAATCGCAGAAAAGGAAGCAGCAAAAATTATTGAAAGCGCGAAGAAAGAGGCTGACTCTTTAAAGCGTGATAAACTGCTTGAAGCCAAGGAACAAATGATTCAGCAAAAAGCTGAACACGAAAAAGACATGTCGGCGCGCACCCGTGCCTTGGAACAAAAAGAACAATCGTACAAACAAAAAGAACAATCGCTCAATCAGAAAATTGAGAATGCCACGCGCAAAGAAACCGAGAACGATACCATTCGCGAGAACATGAATCGCCAGTTGGAATTGGTTGCAACCCGAAAAGCAGAGTTGGATAAATCGAACGAAGAACATGTGCGCAAACTCGAGGGCATTGCCAAACTCACCGCTGTTGAAGCCAAGCAACAATTAATTGAGTCGCTGAAAGATGCAGCGAAAGCTGAAGCGCTTCGCTACGAAAAAGAAATAATTGACGAAGCAAAAGTGCGCGCCAATAAGGAAGCAAAAAAAGTAATCATCAACACCATTCAACGCACCGCGGCTGAACATGCGATTGAAAATACGGTTTCTGTTTTTCACATTGACAGCGATGATATCAAGGGACAAATTATAGGACGAGAAGGAAGAAATATCAAAGCCCTTGAGGCAGCAACCGGAGTTGAAATTATTGTAGATGATACTCCCGAAGCAATTGTGATTTCCGGATTTGATCCTGTGCGCCGTGAAATTGCGCGCCTCTCATTACAACGATTAGTTGCTGATGGAAGAATTCACCCGGCGCGTATTGAAGAAATAGTAGAAAAAACCAAGAAGCAACTCGAAGACCAGATAATGGAAATCGGGGAGCGTACAATTATTGAACTAGGAATTCATGGTATGCAGCGCGAGTTGGTTCGCATGGTTGGTCGCATGAGATTCCGTTCATCTTACGGACAAAATTTATTGCAGCACTCAAAAGAAGTTGCAAATCTCTGCGCGGTAATGGCTTCTGAATTAGGCATCAATCCAAAGATGGCAAAGCGTGCAGGATTGCTTCACGACATTGGAAAAGTTCCGGATAAAGAAACTGAATTGAGTCATGCGTTGCTTGGAGCAAAAATTGCCGAAGAGTTTGGTGAATCTCCTGCAATTGTAAACGCAATTGGCGCCCATCATGATGAAATGGAAATGCAATATGTTATTTCTCCTATCATACAGGCATGCGATTCTATATCAGGTGCAAGACCAGGTGCCCGTCGCGAAATGATGGAGAGTTACCTTAAGCGCTTGAAAGACCTTGAAGCATTGGCTATGGGATATGATGGGGTAGAGAAAGCATACGCAATTCAAGCCGGTCGGGAATTGAGGGTTATTGTTGAAGCCGATAAAATTCAGGATAAAGCGGCTGAAGAATTATCATTTACAATGGCACAAAAAATTCAAAACGAAATGACTTATCCAGGTCAAATTAAAGTGACTGTTATTCGAGAGAAGAGAGCAGTGAATTTTGCGAGATAATATTTATTAAAAAAACATAAATAAAAAAAGAGCGACTCAATTTTGAGTCGCTTTTTTTTTATTTCATAAATCCGGAAACCGCAAAAGATAAATTTTTTAAAAAAACTTATAGCTCCCTAAAAATCAGAAAGGGCATCTTTTTTATAAGATGCCCTTTCTGAATAAATACAAACCAAGAATTTATTTTACTACAGTGAGTTTCATATTAAAGTTACTGATTGAATCTGAAACACGAACCATGTATAAACCAGCTGCATAATTCTGCACCGAAAGTTTAACTAAGTTTTCACCTTGTTGCATTGAAACAGTTTCGGAATTGATTAATCTACCTGTCATGTCGGTAATTTGAATTGTATATTCACCAACCTGAGTAAGGTTCAAATTCAAAGTTGCACTTCCTTTTGCAGGATTCGGATAAATTAATGCCGATTCAATGTTAGTTATATCAATATATGGTGTACCGGTTGTTACTTCATTGGTATTAACAATAACCGGAACATTTGCAATTGACGGATTAGCTGCATCAATTGTAACAATAGCAGGGTAGGTTACTTTGTTTAAAATTTCAGCATACACTTTATATATACCGTAAGCAATGTTTGCAAAACTGTATTCGCCGTTAGCATCAGAGTATGTATTTGCTACTGCCACATTACTCATATCCAATAACATAATTTGTACACCTGATAGTGGATCGCCTTCAGCTTCCATTTTGTTTGCTCCCTGAGAAACCAAACCGCCAATGAAACCGGGACCACCGGGATTTACACCCTGAACCATATTAATGTTTACTCCATATTGACTTGGACCAACTGTTACATAAGTAGCAGTACTCCAGAATAACGAGTTGTTGAAATAGGTAGGAATCAAAGTAGCATAATCAACAGCACCTGTATCAGCAGCAGCTTTTACAAGGTATGAACCTGCTGCAAGATTTGAAAATATATAGTAAGAAGAATCAAAAAAACTTACTTCATAAGTACTAATCAAATTCAATGACTGTGTTAACGAATCATATTGAATTAAATAAACTTTAGCAAAATCAATCGGACTGTTGTTACCGGAAATCATTCCTGAAATAAAGTAATTGTTGTTAGCAGCACCCAGAGTGATTGTTACACAATATGAATCCTGGCAAGTTCCTGCACTGTCACTGATAGTTAAACAAATGGTCCATGGTCCGTTAGAAGAATAAGTGTGAGTTGCGCCGGCTAATCCGGTTGCACTGGTTCCATCACCAAAACTCCATTGCGCATCAGTAAAGTTTCCACTCGATGTGTTTACAAATGAAACAGTATTTACATTGGCATTAAAAGTAAAAGAGGCATTACAAGCACTTGAACCACCAGAAACATAAACGCTGTCGCAATAAGTATCTGTACAGAAATTATTTGCTGAATCAACTATTGTTAAACAAACAATATAACTACCTGAAGCGGAGTAAGTATGGTTAGGATTTACTTGTGAAGAAGTATTTCCATCACCAAAGTCCCAATAATAGTTTGTGAAAGCACCTGCTGACGATGTATTGGTAAATGCAACTAAACTACCTCCGTTTGAAGTTGAAGTAAATCCTGCAGTACAACCGCTTCCTGCACCCGTAACATAAACGGTACTGCACCAGGTATCAGTACATCCTGAAGCATCAGCAATTGAAAGACAAACTGTATAATAACCAGCAGCAGCATAAGTGTGAGTGGTGTTTACTTGTGTTGAGGTCAGTATTTGCCCATCACCGAAATCCCATGTATAAGTTACAGGACCTGTACCATAAGTAGAATTGCTAGCATCAAAATCAACTGTAAATTGATTATTGCTTACAATAGAATATCCAGCCTGGCATCCACTACTTGAACCTACATAAATACTATCGCAATAAGAATTGCTGCAACCACTGACAGAATCTGTAATTGTAAGACATACTTGATATGCTCCTGTAATATTATATGTAACAATAGGATTGTACTGTGTTGAGCCTGTTCCATTACCAAACGACCATTGACAATTCCAGCCATTCATTGAATAAGAACTATCCCAGAACTGAACAGTTGATCCTGTAACTGCATATTGAAATCCTGCTGAACAAAGAAACTGTGCGTTGCTCTTTGTTGAACTGAAAGTAAAAAGAGATACAATTGCCAGAAGCGAAATCCATTTCGCAGCAAATGTTCTTTTTAGAATTGTGTTTTTCATTTGAGTTTTCATGATTTAGAGGTTAAAGTTATTTGTTTATTTTATGTTTTATTATTTTGATTGAAGCTTCAATTTTGTTGTTACTTATATACACGAGATTTTGTAGCTGAAAAGTTGGGTGAGTTTATTATTATTTTATGAAATTGTATCTTAAACTGATTCCAGCTCCAAAACTTTGATATTTCTGATTTACAGAATAGGACTTATTGACTACACTGGTTAAATTTTTTCTATAATCAAATGACACTGATGCATCAAATCGTTTTGATATTGGGATGAGTATCCCGGCGCTGGCATTTATATTAAATACAAAACCGTTTATCATTTTCAGTGAAGACGGATTTTCAAGATCAGTAACACTTTTATTTAAATAAATTGAATTCCACTTCACCGGAAACGAAGAAATAGTTCCAACTCCTAATTGAAGGTTGAAAGCTTTTAAAGGAATGATGTAATTCAATTTTAAAGGAATGCCGATGTAGGTGTTTTTTGATTTCCCGTTTAAAGAACTAATCGAATTGTTCTGCTGCAAATGAATTTCCAAAGTATCATAACCGGTTGTTGGATTTCCTTCAATTGTGAAGCATCGGCTTTTATTTTCATATTGAATGTTTTCGCCAAACTGCAACAATTCAATTCCTGAAATAAGTTGAAGGTGATTGTAAGTTGCTCCAACATTTATTTTGTAGTTAAGTGTATTCAAGTTTTGTTCTTCCAAATTTCTTCTGGAAACATAGTAGCTGTCTACAGAAGAATCTGCTGAAATTGAACTTGAATTATTCATGTAATTTATTCCGGCCTCCACAAACCACTTCGATTGTTTTAACGGAGCAATAGAACCAACTATAACTGGTTCAGGTGTTCCTGCGGTAATTATAGTTGCAGCAATGGGAAACCCTGAAGAAGTAGCTGGGGAAGAAAAATCAAGCTCTAAAAACTATACAAGTCAGAGTAATTCCTCTTCCGGAAATGAAACATACACAACTACAAACAAGCGATTTTTCAGAAATGCCGATGATAAAGTGTTTGGTGGAGTTTGTTCGGGAATCGCTGCTTATTTCGATTTCGATCCGGTTTGGTTGCGATTGGCATTTGCTCTAGCTTTCTTTTTTGCAGGAACCGGATTATTGCTATATATAATCTTATGGGCAATAGTACCTGCTGCAAAAACTACTGCTGAAAAATTACAAATGCGCGGTGAACGAGTGAATATTTCAAATATTGAAAAGAACATTCGCGAAGAAATGGGTTCAGTAAAAGAACAGGTAGAAAATTTTGGAAAAAAAATAAGCTCAGATAGCAACCGACAAAAAATAAAGGAAGGATCTAACAAAGTAGTTTCATTTGCTGGCGATGTATTTAGGGCGTTTTTTATGGTGATTGGAAAAATTATAGGGCTAGTAATCACTATTGTAAGCATATTGTTTTTAATTGCGCTCACTATTATTGTTTTTAGCTTATTCGGAATATTTTCATTTGGGTTTCCGGGTGTATTTGCCCATATGATATTTTCTCCGGTTGGATCTGCCTGGCTCATTACAGGTTCAATTTTATTAATAGGAATTCCGTTTGTTCTCTTATTACTAAATGGAATAAAAATATTGTTCTCAGTAAAACTGAATCTTAAAAAGATTGGATTAGTGATGTTGTTCTTTTGGCTTACCGGAGTTGCCTTGGCTACCTATGAAGGAGTCAAATTAGGTAAAGAATTTACAAAAGAAGGAACTTACAGAGAACAATATATTTTAACTAACGCTTCTGATACATTACAGTTAAATATCAGCCCAAATAAATCGGAATGGAGAGAGATGGAAAAGGAATACAACAGTTTTGGTGATGGTATTTATATTCCTGAAAATGAAGATTCGTTATATATAAGAAATGTTTGCTTTGATATTCAGCAAAGCAAATCAGATTCAGTAGAATTAGTAATTATTCGCCATTCGAGGGGCTCTTCTACAATGGAGGCCAGAGATTTGGCTTCCAGCATAGCTTATAATTATTCCACATCCGTAAATTCAATTTCACTTTCACCGGTATTAGCGATTCTTACTTCAGAAAAATTCAGAGCACAGTATGTAAATGTTATTTTAAAATTGCCAGTTGGGAAATCAATTTTTCTTTCAAAAGACTCAAGAATGATTCTGGAGGATGTGCAGAATTTAACTGATACCGATGACTATGAAATGGCAGGTCACACATGGAAAATGACAAAAGATGGATTGGAATGCAAAGATTTTAATGGCGACCAGCCAAAACCAAAAAAATGGAAACACAATCATACCGTTGAAGTCAATGTCAATTAATTTTTTTTAATCCTCCTGTAACTTTTATAAACCCAATAACGCTAAACTCATGAATCAATAAATAAGAACTTCCAGATTATGAAAAAGATAATTACTATTTTAATCATTCTGCTCTCAATTGCTCCGGCAATCACATTTGCACAAACAACAAATCGTGGAGACAAAAAGCAAAATAAAACCACTGAAGTAAAAATAATTTTGGTAAATAAAAATTATTCTTCAGAAGTAAAATCTGAAACAAAAACACAAAATATTTTAGATGTGCTTCAAAAGGAATCAGAAGAAACAGTAATTTATCCTCTTGTACAACTAGCTCACAGAATTAGAGAAAAGGTGCAAAGAATGGATACTAAAAACATGGTTTCGTCAGGCTCTGCCGGTACTGAGGGAGAGGCCGGTGGTGGTCCATCGAGATGATGAGCACGAAACCATCAAACAAAAGGCAGTTCAGCAATGAACTGCCTTTTTGTTTTTATTAAATGTTGTAAGCATTGTTACAATTTGAAATAAATTCTGCGGTTACATTTGCCCCATTCAAATTCTTGTGTTCCCCTTCGATACACTTATTCATATAATTGGATTATTACTTGCCTTTATTATCGGGTTGAGTTTAGGACTGCTGGGTAGTGGAGGTTCTGCTATTACCGTTCCGGTTCTGGTTTATTTTATGGGAATTGCACCATCGCAGGCAATTCCTGATTCCGTTTTTGTAGTAGGTGTTACCTCTTTAGCCGGGGCACTTTATAATTTATTGAAAAAACAGGTTGCCTGGAAGCCGGTTTTGTATTTAGGAATTCCTTCAGTAGTAGCAGCCTTTTTAACAAGGCGATTTTTTGTTCCATTGCTTCCGGAAGGGATTAAATTATCTTCCTCAATTATTATTAGTAAAGATTCGTATCTGATGCTATTATTTGCAATTCTGTTAATTGTGATCGCAAGAAATATGATCCTGAAAAAAAAGATAGACACAACAGTTATTCACTCTAAAAACATTTTACCGGCAATCGTTTCAGGAATTATTGTTGGAATATTAATTGGTTTACTCGGTATTGGTGGAGGGTTTTTAATTGTTCCTGTATTAATTATTTATTTCGGGTTGGATATGAAGTTTGCTGTTGGAACTTCTCTTTGGTTAATCACTTTTAACTCTTTGATTTCGTTTGCTGGTGATACTTCCCATAAAGTTTTTAGCTGGAATTTTTTATTGATTTATACTTCTCTGACAGTTATTGGAATGATTATCAGTTGGTCATTATCAAGGAAAATTCAATCAGAAAATTTAAAAGTTATTGCCGGGTATGTAATCCTTGTAACTGGAATTCTGGTTATTGCAGAGCGGTTGTTTAGTCAATTCTGAATTGTTTTAAGATATTATTAAATAATTTTTTAAAATATATTGTTTTTTCTTTTGGAAACTTTGGATATGAAAAAAGTTTCCATAGTTTTGCGCCCGCCATATGAAAGATACCATACTTATTAAAGCTGCTGAATTGTTTACCCGGTATGGTATCAAAGGGGTAACAATGGACGATGTAGCCAGGCACCTTTCTGTATCAAAAAAAACACTTTATCAGCATTATACTGATAAAGATGAACTTGTTGAAAGCATGGTTAAGGAGCAGGTGAAAATGACAGAGTTGCAGTGCACTTCATTTAAAAATACCGCAGAAAATGCTGTTGATGAACTGATATTAATTATGGAGTTCATGAATCAATATTTTTCTCAACGCAATCCAACTGCATTTCATGATCTGCAGAAATATCATACAAAGGCCTGGGGATTGTTTCTTCATCATAAAGAAAATTTCCTTCGCAAAGGCATCGAAGAAAATTTAAAAAGAGGAATTAAGGAGAAACTTTTTCATTCAGACTTAAACATTAAAATTGTTTCCAAGCTTAGAATGGAGCAAATAGAGTGTGTTTTTGATCCGCAGATTTTCCCGATCAATGAATTTAATATTCAGCAGGTACATGTTCATTCAATGAAGTTATATGCTTATGGAATAACAACAATTAAGGGGCATCAACTCATCAATAAATATTTATCAAAACTTAATAAGAAAAAACAGAAAATATGAAGCAATTCAAACCCATTTTATTATCTCTCTATCTTCTCTCATTTACTTTTAATATTAAAGCTCAAACTTCAGCCGAAGAATTCAAATTCAGTTTGCAGCAGTGCATTGATTATGCTCTTTCACATCAATCATCTTACCTGAATGCTCAAATTGATGAAGAAATTTCAAAACGAAAAGTTCAGGAAATTTTGGGGTTATCAATGCCTCAAATAAGTGCAAGTGGTGGATTGAACGATTACATTGAAATTCCAACAAGCCTTTTACCGGGCGAAGTTTTTGGCGCTCCTGCCGGAACTTATATTCCTGTAAAATTCGGAACACAATACAGCGCAAACGGAGGATTGGAAGTTGGTCAGTTAGTTGCTGATGGGCAATATTTTGTTGCCATTCAGGCCACTAAAGCTTTAAAAGAATTCACAAGTAAAAGTACACAGCGGACTAAAATCGAAGCTATTACCACTGTTACTAAAGCATATTACAATACTTTGATAGCTGATAAAAGAATTGAATTACTGAATTCAAATGTTGATAGAATTTCAAAACTTGCAAGCGACAGTAAAATAATGTATGACAACGGATTTATTGAGCAATTAGATTTAGATAGAATCAATATCACTTTTACAAACCTTAAAACAGAACAGGATAAAATTTCCAAACTTGTTAACTTGAGTAAATATTTATTAATGTATCAAATGGGAATGGATGTAAATTCTAAACTCACATTAACAGATACTTTAAAACCAATGAATTTCGAATCTGTTTTAACTGGAAGTTTTAACCCTCAGGACAGAATTGAAATGCAATTGTTAAATACTGCTGAATCGCTATATAAACTGGATGCTAAAAGATATAAGGTAGCATATTTTCCAAGCATTTATGCATTTGGTTCCTATAGTTATCAGGCTCAATCAAATGAATTCAATTTATTTGGATCGGGGCAAAAATGGTATCCAACAGGAATTGTTGGTTTAAAAATATCAGTCCCGATTTTTGATGGGTTACAAAAAACAAGAAAAATTCAACAAGTAAATCTGAATCTCCAAAAAAATTCAAACGACCAGTTGAATTTAACAAACGGACTGACTTTGCAATACATGAATGCAAAAACTCAATTGCAAAACGCTACCCAATCATTGCAATCGCAGGACGATAATATGAAGTTAGCTGAAAGAGTGTATAACACTACAAAATCAAAATACGAGCAAGGAGTTGGATCGAATACAGATTTACTCAATGCACAGTCAGCGTTAAAAGAATCTCAAACAAATTATCTGAGTGCATTATACGATGCAATGATTGCGCAAACAGATTATTTAAATGCAACAGGACAAATAAAATAATTAAAACAAATAAAATTTCAACCCCGAAAACTATAATATACTATGAAGAACATTTTAATGCTTACAACGCTTTCAGTTTTATTTTTTGCTTGCGGAAACGCAACTTCAGATAAAAAATCTGAATTAGAGAATTTAAAAAAGGAGCAGGTTGCACTTGCGGATAAAATCAAAAAACTGGAATTGGAAATTGCAAAAACTGATACTACCAATAAAATCAAAATGTTGGATGTTGAAGTAACTCCGGTAACTGCTATGCCATTTAAAAGTTATTTGCAGGTGCAGGGAAAATTAGATGCTGAAGAAAATGTTAATGTAAGTGTTCAGATGGGTGGCACAGTGAAATCCATTTATGTTAAAGAAGGCGATAATGTAAAAGCCGGTCAAATTCTCGCTGAGTTAGATGATGCAGTAATGCGCCAGGGAATTGAAGAATTAAAAAATCAGTTAGCATTTGCGACTGATTTATACAATAAACAAAAAAATCTGTGGGATCAAAAAATCGGAAGCGAAGTGCAATTCCTCTCTGCAAAAAATAACAAGGATGCAATGGAGAAGAAAATGCAAACCATGAACGAACAATTGGCCATGTATAAAATTAAATCGCCCATTAACGGAACAGTTGATGAAGTGAGTTTGAAACTTGGGCAAATTGCTGCGCCTGGTTTACCTGGTGTGCGAGTGGTGAATATGAATACATTGAAAGTGAAAGCTGACATTGCTGAGAGTTATGCAGGAAAAATTCATGAAGGAAATTCAGTGTTTCTTGAATTTCCGGATATGAATAAAACAATGGATGCAAAGGTTTCTTTCGTGAGCCGGGTGATTAACAGCATGAACCGCACTTTTGCTGTGCAGGTTAATGTTCCTACAGATCTTGATTTGCATCCGAACATGATTGCACATTTAAATATTGTTGACTATCAAACAGTAAGTTCAATTGTTATTCCTTTAAATGTTGTTCAGAATTCAGAAAATGGAAACTATGTATTTCTTTCTGTTAAAAATGAAAAGGGAAAGACTGTTGCTTTAAAACAAATGGTAAAAACCGGTAGAGATTATAAAGGTCAAATTGAAATTCTGGAAGGATTAAAAGAAGGTGACTCACTCATCACAACCGGTTACCAGGATGTTGAGGACGGTGAGTACTTAAAATTTTAAGGGTAAATTAAACGGTATAAAAATTTCAGAAATTAACTATTTAATCAAAAGTGATAAGAGCTAAAGGCTAACAGCTAAAAATATGAAAGATACATCTAAAGAATTTTTCGCCAGTTCATGGGCAATTGATAATCGTACAAGCATATATGTTCTCACGGTAATCATCACGCTCGCCGGAATATTTTCTTACATCAATATTCCCAAAGAACAGTTTCCGGATATTGTTATTCCAAC
>Ga0114969_10004611_pt1 | contig 10879 bp, 10 predicted proteins | sample M_130807_MF_Meta_FD_87316 | JGI IMG/M metagenome (GOLD analysis project Ga0114969, IMG submission 87316) | Freshwater microbial communities from Lake Montjoie, Canada to study carbon cycling - M_130807_MF_MetaG | ecosystem: Environmental > Aquatic > Freshwater > Lake | place: Lake Montjoie...
GCGCGGCACAAAATTCCAACGAGGACTCGTCAACAGCCGCATGAGGGAATCCCCGGCCTCGATATTGACCAACACATCGAGAGTCGCGCGAATGTCTGCCACTTCAGGTTCCGAAAGCAGACCACCGATACCACTGACCAAAACGGGAAGTCCACGTCGACGAAGTGCCTTCTCGTGAAATTCGATTTGTGATCGTTGGCGCACCAAAATCGCAACCGTAGGGCGAGCACTCTTACTCCATTGGAGAGCTAACTCATCGGCGATGCTCTCCGCCTCACTCTCCGGATCAGTAAAGAAACGTGCAGATATTTCTCCAAGGCCAGACTCGGTGCGCGCGGTCAGCGGTGCGACATCTCGAGCTTTCAAATGTTTCTCAGTGACTAGATTTGCCAGGTCGATAATGAGTCGATCACTACGCCAACTTGTGCGCATCTGATATTTGGCAGCGGGCGTGCCATTAGCCAGCGCAAAGTCATGAGGAAATCCTTCGATCGTGTGTGCGGCCGCTCCTCTCCACGCATAAATTGATTGGTGAGGATCTCCTACTGCCATCACAGCATGGTCGTCATGGGCAAAGAGCGCCTTCAGCATGGTCAATTGCGCAGGACTCGTATCTTGATACTCGTCGAGCAGCACAACTTTAAATTTTTTCCGCTCGCTCTCACCAATTTCGGGAATAGCGACAGCAAGTTTGGCAGCTAGACCCATGATGTCGTTAAAGGAGTAGAGATGACGCTGCGCCTTCTCCTGCTCAAGCGCTTCGACGAGTGGCAAAAGCGTTAATCGAGCTTGTTGAGCACTTGCAATTTTGTTGACTGTGTCAGCTCCATACTTGAATTTGCCCTCTGGCAGAGAGAGCAGCGTGGTAGCCAGGTTTTCCGAGAGCGCCCGCACTTCATCGGCGCTGCTTTGATGCTCCAACATCTCGCTGCTGAGATCTAGAACTCGTTCGATCACGGTGTCTGGCGCAAGTGAGAGGGCCGACATATCACCGTCGTAATTCATGATTAAGCGATGGGCAAGCTGCCAAATGCGTGAATCTCCTACGACATCACCCGAGGAGTCAATCCCCATTCGCAGCCCATACTCCCCCACGAGTCGTCCCGCATAGGAGTGGTAAGTACTTGTAGTGACTTCGCTGGGGTCACCAGTAAACGGAAGACCAGCTAACTCCGGTGATTTTGCGCTGAGTGTGAGTAACCGTTTTTCAATACGCTCGCCAAGTTCTGCAGCTGCCTTCTTAGAGAAAGTGAGACCCAATATGTGAGCCGGTAGTACTTGCCCGGTATGCACTAACCAGAGGACGCGCGCACTCATAGTTTCTGTCTTACCCGAGCCAGCCCCTGCAATGACTACACCTGGCGAGAGTGGGGCTTCGATGACTAATGCTTGTTCATCACTTGGTATTTGAATTCCGAGTGATGCCGCAAATTCTTGAGATGCGTATTTATACTTCATCTGAGATCAACTACTTGGGAGCCCGCTGCCATTCGAGGACAGGAAGACTTTACAGGGCAAATTCTGCACTCTTTAGATTTCTGGGCCTCAAAGAATGCGCCAGACATTTTGAGTGCGATCTTGCCTAGCGCTTCCTTTACTTCATCGATTCCAAGCTCACTCTGCACTCGCGACGATAATTTCTCACCACCGAGATAGACCAGTTCTCCGCCTGCAGGTGGCGCAAGTTCAAGATCTCGTACGCCACCTTCAGCCACTGCAAGCTGGTATGCACTGAGTTGGTGTGTGGCTTGCGCATCTGCCTTTGAGATTGCGGTCTTCGAACTCTTTAAGTCGACCACGATGGTTTTACCATTCCCATCGCTCTCGAGCCGATCAATCTTTCCGGTGAGATGAACCCGACCGATATGCATATCAATGTGAGATTCGACCGAAAGTAAGGTGCGATTATTTGCTGCATGCCAAGAGAGTAAGTTTTCAAACATTCTGTTCGCACTCTTTTCATACGATGCACGAACCCAACCTTTACCAAGATCTATGGCCGCCAGCCCGTTATCAAATTTCGCCTTTAAGTCACTCGTGGATATATCTGGCTGAATCAAGCCTTCAGCTATCTGATGAATGAGGATGCCAAGTGCTTGCTCTTTGCTATCACCACGTTGGCCACCATTTTGCGTGAGAAGCCAACGCAGTTGACAGTTTTCGAATGCGTCGATGTTGCTCGGAGAGAGCCGAATCTCTTCATCTTCGACAGCTACTGGGCGATCATCAGAGAGCGGGCGGTATCCATACCAATTCGAAACATCGGCGCCCGCGACCTCTGCATTCGCCAAGAACCCAAGAATCTGCGCAGCGCGTTCTGGCGTGGTCTCTGCAGGGGAAATCATGCCCCCGCTTTCTCCGGTAACTCGATGGCGAAGTGCCGAGATGAAGGACTCAGGAGAGAGCCGATCAGAGACCTTGCTGATGCCGGTTAACTCAGGTGCCATCGCCTGACAGATATCGCGGAAGAAACGTGAGGGTCTGGAGTCTTCACCAGTGACTGCTGAAATCATGAGGTACTCACCGGAACGACCCACAGCAGCATGTAAAAGTCGACGTTCATCGATTAAGAGTGCGCTGCTGGCATTGAGTTTAAGGATTTCCGCACTGCCAGTGGCGTCGCTCCTCCCTTGAAGTTCCACAAACTCTTCGCTACCAAGGAGTGAGCCGCGAGGTGTGAGGTTGGGCCATGCGCCTCCATTGAGCGATGGGATAGCGACCACCCGCCACTGCTTGCCACGAGCTCGATGCACACTGGAGATTGCCACCCGCTCACGCTCAATGCGTCTTGGCCGAATAACATCTGCATCAAATTCTTGGCTTTGCATCTCATGCACAAATTCCATGACGCGCGACCTGGGTTTGCGCTCGGCGTAGCGTGAAGCGTTTTGCACTAACTCAATGAGTGAATCTAAGTTTTCGTGCGCCGCCTCGCCTTTACGGCCGCCGGCGAGCGCCACGTTCTGCCACATGGCCGCGGGTTCGCCCGCACTTGAGAGGAATTGCCAGACTTTCCAGAGGATCTCATCGGTGCGACCACCCGACTTCGAGAGCACTTTGCGTACGCCTTCGAGGTACTTGGAAATACGCGTTGTGGGCAGATCGTTTCGCTCATTAAGAAGTTCATAGAGTGAAGCTTCGCTTAATCCCGATCGTAAGCGAAGCTCGTTGAGTCGCTTGATATCGAACATATCTGCTTCTCCGTAGATGGAGAGCATGAGTTCTTCGACCTCTGCGTCATGTTGGTGCGCATCGAACTGTGGCTTGAGTGAGGCATCTGCGAGGGAGATAAGTGTGAAGATGGGCCACACTGCATTTCGCTCAGCCAATGAAAGGTCTGGGGTATGTGCGATGGGAATCCCTAAGGCCGAGAAGGCGATTCGGAAGAGTTCAGTATTACTATTTCTTGTCACCACAGCCATATCGCGGTAACTCACGCCTTCGATCACATGCAATTCTTGGAACCAGAGCGCAACAGCAGTGGCTTCATCGATTGCAGAGCCATAGTTTTCAATGCGAATTGCGCCGCCAGAACGCGAAGTGGTTGCAGCCGTTAAATACTCGCTTCGCGGTATTTCGCTGCTGATTCGATGAAGAACTTTGGTAATTTCACTGGTAGATCGGTGGTGCAAACTGAGAATTTCAGTGACAAGTTCGCTGCGCCGTTCGGCAGCAAAACTTTCGAGAGCCGAGATCATGCCTTCCGGATCGGCCCCTCGAAACTTGCCTACGGCAGAGGCTGGGTCTGCTGTTACCAATAAGGAATCTTGCGTAAGAAGAGATAACAGCATTCTCTGAGATGGATCAGCCTCGTGAAAGTCATCAACGATGATGAGATCAAAGGATGCGCGCACTTGACCAAGGAGAACCGGATCATTTGTTAAGAGGTTGATCGCGCGCAGAATTAAGGCATTAGGATCGATTGCCCCGGGACGTTCTTGGGCCAGCTTTGCAAGATACGTGGAATAGAAATGTGCCGCACTCACCCACTCTGGTCGCTTCGCACTCTCTCCGATCGCGACTAACTCTTCTGGTGAAATACCTCGCTCCACGACGCGTGAGAGCAAGTCGCGAAGTTCTTTTGCAAAGCCGGCACTCTCCACCGCTTGCGAAAAGGCAGTGGGCCACGTGGTGAGACCTTCGGCAAGCAGACGCCGAATGAATACATCTTGTTCGGCGCCCGAGAGTAAGAAAGGAATAGGTCCGGAAAGATGGTGTTTTTGTAAGAGTGAAAAAGCTAAGCCATGAAACGTACGAGCAACCGGTTCGCGGCGAACCCCGTTAACGCCGACCTTCTCCCGCAGGGTGGCTACTGCATCCCGACCGAATCCGAGCAGGAGTGGACGGTCGCCTCCTTCGAGGCACTCTTTGGTGGCGGCCACCGCTCGCGCGCTCTTGCCGCTTCCGGGCGCGCCAAGGAGGAGGTGAATGGCCATGAGCCAAGTAGACCGCCTCCCACCGACAGCGAGGCGTCTCACGCGCCCAAAGAAATATCACCAACCTTTTGCGAAATACCCTAAATGTCCGTTTCAATCTCATTGAGAGATGATAATCACCTGAGAAAAGTCGGCGAATCATCCCGTTGTCCTTGAATGAATCCACCGTCTGCCCGACAATTGCTAGGTCTGAGACGCACCTTCCCCGCATTTCAACATGCGCTATGAGTTCGCCGATGATTTAATGCCCCACAGGAAGGAACTCTTCCTGCTTGGGGTTCGTGAGATGACCACCACCATGTGGAATCGACGAGTAGCGGCGCTATGAGCGCCAGTGAGTGGGCGGTGAGCGATGGATTGGCGACACGATTCAGCTTGCCGGGATGAAGATCCCGAGCTCTTTTTTCCGATCGGCAATACCGGTCCTGCCTTAGCCCAAATTGAAGAGGCAAAAGCTGTCTGTGCTCGTTGCCCCGTGCAAGCTCCCTGCCTGCAATGGGCTTTGGAGAGCGGGCAAGATGCCGGCGTCTGGGGCGGACTTTCAGAAGATGAACGTCGCGCACTGAAGCGTCGTGCTGCACGTAATCGCGCACGTACCGCTTAGTTAAGAGTGCGCATTCAATTGCGTGCAGCGCGCTGAGTAAATCTCAGGATTGCTTATCCAGGCAGTGAACCGCCAGTGTGCACAAAAGACTTGCACACAATTTTCCATACACCCGAGATGCGATTCAATTGAAACGTATCTGTAAACGAGAGTGCTCCCCAGAAGTTTTCTTCTTCCACGACAACAGTGGCCGAATCTCCTTCTTGATGGGTCGAAATAGTACGTGATATCAAGCTCCCCGTATCTCCGGGTTGCGCCACCGCCATACCTGTGAACTCTGCTTTCGAAAGAGCGTAGTTAGTGTCCCCAATGGCACCAAACCAGTAAGCATTGTCATGAAATGCTTCATCAAGACTTGCCGCATCTCCTGCGCCGGCACCTTTTGTATATAGCCCTATTATTCGAGTGATTTCTGAATCTGCAGACATAAGTGCATCTCCCTTGAGTGCAACTGAGTGATCCTCAGTCAACTAAGAGCACAGTATCTAGCATCGAAAGGATTGCATAGAGCGCTTTTTTCAATTAGAACGATATGTGTGTTTAGAGAGGAATGCGCAGCAGCGCATCTGTTCCAGGACCTGATCTCTCCTTCAACAAAATCGATCCTTGTAATTCATTCTCAGTAAGCGTCTTCACGATTTGCAATCCCAAATGCGTCGAAGATGCAAGATCGAAATCTGCCGGCAAGCCAGCGCCATCATCAGAAACCCTAATCTCGAGAGCATTCGCTTCTCTGGTCACGGTCACCGTCAATGTCTCTCCACTTGAAGCGAGGCCATGCTCCAAAGCATTTTGGAAGAGTTCAGCAAGCACCATGGCAAGCGGGGTAGCGCGGTGTGGGGGTAAATGTCCAGCGTTGCCAGCTCGCACGACGGAGATGCGCTCGCTCGTAGGAGAGACATCCACAACGAGAGCCATGAGGCGATCGATAATGAGGTCGATATCCACGTTCTCGTCGGTTTCTGCACCATTTGAAAGCGTCTCGTGTACCACGGCAATTGCAGCTACTCGGCGCACCGCCTCATTAAGAGCGGCCCGACCGGCAGGATCTTCTAACCGACGCGCTTGCAATCGAAGAAGCGCAGAAACTGTTTGAAGATTATTCTTTACCCGATGATGAATTTCCCGAATGGTGACATCTTTGCTGAGGAGTTCGCGTTCTCTGCGTCGGATCTCACTGACGTCATGAAGCAGGACAAGCGCCCCCAATTTTTGATGATCTCTAGAAAGGGAAATCACCCGCACATCGAGAATGGAACCACGGCGTTCAATCTCTGTCTCGCGATGTGATCTTCCTTGAAAGAGTGGAATAAGTGATTCATCTACTGGAGTGCGAGCGCCAAACTTCAATGCTTCGGTAACAACGACTCCGAGATCTTGATCTTCGATGCTTGATTGAATACCGAATCTGCGAAGTGCCGAAAGCGCGTTAGGGCTAGCAAAACTCACTTTGCCCTGTGCATCTACACGGATCAGCCCATCACCCACACGTACATTCCCGGTGGCATTTGCAATCGGATAGAGACCTTCGGCCATCATTTCGGCAAGATCGTTGCTGGATTCCAGATAGATCTCTTCGAGGCGCCCAGCAGTGCGCTGATTGTTGGCATTCGTGTGACGACTCACCAGCGCGATCACACGATCGTTGTGTCGTACTGGAATAACTTCATCGCGCATCGAGAAGCCATCTCGAGCTACGGCAGCGCGTGATCGCATAATCTTCTCTTCGCTGAGTGCGCCATCAAGATCAGTTCGTGTTCCCCAAGCGGCTTGTGTGCCGACCAGATCAGTGGGGAGAACGGTCGGGCCAGTCGTGGGGCGCATCTGCGCAACCACCAAGTGCCCCGATGGCCAACTATTGGCGTCAGCACGTAATGGCACCCATAAAAGTAAATCAGCAAAGGAGAGATCTGCTAAAAGTTGCCAATCGGCAATCAGAGTATGGAGGGTGATCAAATCTTCTGCGGTGAGCGCAGATCCTCCACCGACTAACTCATCTAACGTGGGCATCTACTTATCCACTTGTAAAACGAATTCAATTTCGGTGGGTCCAAACCACAACAATTCATGTCCTTCAACTTCGCTCACTACAAATTGTGCTTCACCATCACCCGCAGTAGCTCGATCGAGGAGTGTGGCTGCACTCCTCACATCATCAAGTGCCTCATCTCCATCGATCAATGCCGATTGCAACTCCGCAAAAGTGAGCATGCCATTGATAGCAATCCCACCCCGAGGTTCCACCTCACCGACCACAAAGGATTCGGGCACATCAAAAGCTAAAACGATGCGGCGGAATGTAGCATCCGTTTTTTCTTGAGAGATAAGGAAGAGGGATTCTTTGGCCGCAATACTTGCCGCTATGTACTCAAGCTCTTCTTCATCCCCTTGCGCATACCATTCGGCAAGTGCCTCAGTTACTGCGTAGGCGCGATCGACTGAGAAAGTACCTATAGCCAGCCACTGCGTGGCCAGAGAAAAGGTGCTGGGGATGTAGATCCGCATGGGTTCATTCTCTCACTAGGTGAGCGAGCAACCAAAGAGGGCTTCAAGCTCCAATAACGTGCTTTCATATTCGCGGTGATGAACAGCCACCAGCCCTACGGCTCGAGCCCCTTCAATATTTTTCACCAGATCGTCCACAAAGACCGCCTCCGATGGCTCAACCTGGAGCAAACCGAGCGTGTATTGAAAGATTTCCGCCTCTGGCTTACGCATTCCCACTTCCCCGGAGATGACCACGTGATCAAACATGCCATCCCAAAGATCTCGCGGATACGTATTTCCCCAGGAATTGGAGAGGAGCGCAGTTGTGATCCCCTTCTCGCGAGCCCTGCGAACCAAAGCGTTCATATTCGGTGCATGTTCGATGTAGGAAAACATACGCTCTAACATGCCTACTGAATCAAGCGGTTTACCATCTACTCGCTTGAGTTTGGCGCCTAGCATCTTCTCGAAATCGGGATTCGACACCTCTCCACGTTCCAATGCATGAATCGGATTGAGTGCATCGTAGGTGTTCTGCCCCAAGAGATCTTTCAGAACACTGAGGTAGTGATCATGGTCCACGCCCTCATCTTCGGCCCATCTTTCAAAGGGTTCGCGAAGAGCGTTTGTGAGAACTCCGCCCCAGTCCACGATTAGCGCGCGCATCGCCCGAATGTATCTCAGTTTGCACTATAAAATCTTGTTGTAGCGATTCGCTAATCATCAGGATGGCATCCCGATATGGCGAACGTCGATGGCGCTCCCCCACCAACCCCTTGCCACTCTCCACATCAGCCATCTCTTTGACCGCATCAGGAATAGTCTGCGGTGAGAATCCTCGTGATCGCAGGAGTTGTAGATTGGCGCTCTTCCCCGAACTTCTACTGAAACAGAAATGAACTGCGGTGTTCGGGACGCGCTCTTGAATTAAGTGAAGTAAGTCAAATGCTTGCATCACCCCTTTAGCTGAGTCGTCCAACAGCAACAGCAAGGAGTCGACAGCGTCAATACCCTCAAAGTATCGACGGGAGCGTGTGCGTTTCTCGTTCGGATGAAAGGTACAACTGGGCCCGAGATCAATCAGGTTAAAAGCAAAGGCCCCGCGTAGCTCATCGCAGAGATCGGCCGGATGCCCATCGCCGTATTTGAGTAGGTGCGCGCCTTGGAATACTTCTCGCTCCTCCCAAGGTCGTTCGTCAATGTGTGAGACATTGCTCGCCACATCAAGAAGACGATGAGCTCCAATATCTGCGGGATCAAGTGCACCAAGTGAGATGGCGCTTCCCACGCTCACCATTTCGGCTAAGAGATGAATACCCGTCATGGTTCTGCCCAGATTAGGCGACACGCTTGTAATACCAATGCACTTTCCTTGACCTTCCTTGCCCTGCAACACTAATAAACTATTTTTTAATTGTCGGAGATCTGAGTAGGCGACCTGCACATAATTACGATGAAAAGGTGGCGTATATAGAGATCGCTGCTCACCTTGATGAGCAATGCTGACGATTCTTAGTCCATTTATTTCGGTGACATCTACCGGAGTGAGCAGTAGATCAGTAATGAAATAAGTGACACCAAATCGAATAGCCGACCGTAAACCGTCGGCATAAGAGGAAGCTCGATCACGCAACTGCCACCCCATTTCGAAGCATGTTTCGAGGACCACCTCTTCTACGTTTGCGTCCATTAATGCGACCACATATTGCACGCTCATTTCGGATACCCCACGACATCGAGATGGCCCCGTTGGGCGGCTTCCACGATGGCACTCACTTGCTGATCCAATACCGAGAGCGCGACGCCAGTATGTACTCCCTGAACGTTGGTGCCTTCTACTACCAATGCCTCAGCAACTCGCTCCGGTGCGCCGAGGATGTCATTCTGTGAACCCATCGGCGTCACATAGAGGTCTATTTTTTGCCCACGTAGGAGACGGGCTGGTAGATGATTCTCCTCAACGCTGATGGAGACGATTCGACGAATCAAGTTCTCATCACTCTTATTTACGGAACGCGCTGAGAGGATCTCGCCAGCAAAGAGATCCTGGAGCGCAATCCAATCTTTTGGGTTAGTGCGAGCATCGAGATAGTGCACCGCATGAGCATTGAGAGTCACCGAACTTTTCCTCAAATCTTCAGCACGTAGAGATGTGCCGGCGGCTAAATCATGAGTGAGAGTCCACACCGTGACTCGGTGTTCTACCCGTTGAATCACTGCCAGGGCAATGAGCAGGAGCGCAATAGAGATCATCGCGGAGCGAAGAGCAAAGAGCGAGGGGCGCGGGAGGGTGCGAGGTATTTTCATGGCGGCAGATTTCTCCATCTCCCCTGCTTACTCAGAGCGATATCCACAGCCTGAGAAAAGGGTGGAGGCGAGGCGAGCCAGCTGGCGGATATTTAACTACGCAGCGCTACCGGAGCCTAGGAGCACCACCGAAGAGGAGAGGCTCCTATGTCTACTGCACTTGCACACTCAGTAATTTCCACTCGAGAGCTGGATTTCCAACCACATCGTCGCGATACCGGAGCCACCCTCTTTCCTACCCCCACTCTAGAAATAGTTCATCATGCCGAACTCGATCTCGGGCTTGAAGAGAGCGCCTTTCCGCTCCATCTTGTGAGCGATCCGGATTTTGATCCACAACCCACACCACGAACAGCGCTGCCCCATCCGCGTATCTGGGCCGGAAAATATAGCCAAGCCGCGTTAGAGGTACTTGCCGGTCGACGTAACGTCGCTCAACTGGTGCGGTGGAGTAACCGCCCGGTATACGCGCATCTCGATCGCAGATTTGGACAACTCAAGGGAATGCCTCGAGTGATGAAGGTGCACTTATGCGAACCCGCTGACGGTATCGCCGAAGCAAGCGTGCTCTTTGCACTTGATCAACGCGTACGTGCCGTTGCCATGCGCCTTGAAGGTTTAGATGGTCGTTGGATGACTACTTCGTTTATTGTCGGCTAACCAGTTATCGGTTTCCAGTTATCGGTTTCCACTTATCGGTTTCCACTTATCGGTTTCCACTTATCGGTTTCTCGGATCTCCATGGCAACGCTTGTACTTCCTACCAGAGCCACATGGACAAGGTGCGCTACGTGGGGTGCCGTCTTCACGAGCGACGGTAGATGAGATCTCACCGCTCTCCGACGGAGCGGTATAGACAAGCTGTGTGGGCTTTTGCGGCGCGGCTTCTTCAACTTCTACCTCTGCGTTGAATACATAGCCAACCGACTCTTCCTTGATGGCGTCCATCATGGCAGCGAAGAGTTCGAAGCCTTCGCGCTGGTACTCCACCAGTGGATCGCGTTGGGCCATCGCACGCAAACCAATTCCCTCTTGGAGATAATCC
>Ga0114969_10004613_pt1 | contig 10878 bp, 10 predicted proteins | sample M_130807_MF_Meta_FD_87316 | JGI IMG/M metagenome (GOLD analysis project Ga0114969, IMG submission 87316) | Freshwater microbial communities from Lake Montjoie, Canada to study carbon cycling - M_130807_MF_MetaG | ecosystem: Environmental > Aquatic > Freshwater > Lake | place: Lake Montjoie...
GCCCCGCCAGTATCATGGAGGACATCAACACCTCCATCGACTTCGACAAGCGTCTTGCCGCGCAAGACCTTGCCGGCTCGGAGGCCCATGCCGCCATGCTGGGCGCTGCCGGCATTATTGAGAAAAGCGACGCCGATTCAATCCGAAAGGGTTTGGCCACGATCCGCGAGGAAATCGCCGACGGAAAATTCCCCTTCCGCCGCGAGTTCGAGGACATCCACATGAATGTGGAGGCCCGGCTGGCCGAACTGATCGGCGCGGCCGCCGGACGGCTTCACACCGCCCGCTCGCGCAACGATCAGGTGGCGACCGACTTCCGCCTGTGGGTGCGAGAAGCCTGCGCCCAAGCCGACGCTGGGCTGGATGCCCTGCAGCAGGCGCTGCTCTCGCAGGCCGAACGGCATTCCGACACGATCATGCCCGGCTTCACCCATATGCAGCCGGCGCAGCCCGTGACCTTTGGGCATCATTGCCTTGCCTATGTCGAAATGGCGGCGCGCGACCGGGGACGTTTTCTGGATTGCGCCAAACGGCTGAACGAATCGCCGCTTGGGGCTGCCGCCCTGGCCGGGACGCCCTATCCGATCGACCGCAAGATGACGGCCAAGAGACTGGGCTTCGACGGCCCCATGCGCAATTCGCTGGACGCCGTCTCCGCCCGTGATTTCGCGCTGGAATTTCTGGCCGCCGCTTCGATCGCTGCCGTCCATCTGTCGCGGCTGGCCGAAGAAATCGTGCTGTGGGCCTCTCCCGCTTACGGTTTCATCCGCTTGCCGGACGCCTTCTCGACCGGCTCTTCCATCATGCCGCAGAAGCGCAACCCCGATGCGGCCGAGCTGGTGCGCGCCAAAGTGGGCCGCATCCTTGGCGCCTTCACCGGATTGATCACCGTGGTCAAAGGCCTTGCGCTCGCCTACGCCAAGGACCTCCAGGAAGACAAAGAGCCGGTGTTCGCCGCCTCGGATGCCCTGGAGCTTTCTTTCGCTGCCATGGCGGGAATGGTTGCCGAACTGGCGGTCAACAAGGACGCCATGCGCCGCGCCGCCGAAAAGGGCTACCCGACAGCTACGGACCTTGCCGACTGGGTTGTCGCCAATCTGAAGATGCCGTTTCGCGAAGCCCACCACATCGCGGCAAAGGCTGTCGGCCGCGCCGAAGAATTGGGCGTGGCGCTGGACAAACTGCCGCTCGACGAATTGAAAAAAATCGAGCCGCATATTAGCGAGGATGTCTATAAAGTGCTGTCGCTTGAAGCCTCCGTGAATGCACGGCGAAGCTTCGGGGGAACGGCGCCCAAATGCGTGAAGGACCAAATCGGATTTTGGAAGGATCGCCTCGGATGACGCGCCATCTGGCTTCCGTCGCGCTCATTGCGCTGACGCTGACGGCGTGCGGCGTGAAAACCGATCTGGATCGCCCCATGGGGCAGATGATCCAACCGCAGCAGCAAACCCTGGTCAATCCGCGGAAAGATCCATCCAGCCCGCCGACGCCCTTGGGCTCGCCGGGCGGCAGAACGTCCCCATACCCCATAGGTCCATGAATCATTTCCAATACAAAAACGGAATTCTTTCCGCCGAAGATGTGTCTTTGCCGGAACTGGCCGAAGCCGTCGGTACACCGTTTTACTGCTACTCTACGGCAACCCTGACCCGCCATTACAAGGTCTTCGAAGCGGCCCTGCCGAAAGGCTCGCTGGTCGCCTTCTCGGTCAAAGCCAACAGCAACATCGCGGTGCTGAAGACGCTGGGCAATCTCGGCGCCGGCGCCGATGTCGTGTCCGGCGGCGAATTGATGAAGGCGCGCGCCGCCGGAATCTCAGCCAAGCGGATCGTATTTTCGGGGGTGGGAAAAACCCGCGAGGAAATGCGCCTCGCGCTCGAAGCGGGCATTCACCAGTTCAATGTCGAGGGCGAACCCGAACTCGAAGCGTTGAGCGAAGTCGCCGCCAGCATGAACACGCGCGCGCCGGTGACCATTCGCGTCAATCCCGACGTCGATGCCAAGACGCACGCCAAAATCACCACCGGCACCTATGAATCCAAATTCGGGATTCCCTGGTCGCGCGCCCGCCAAACCTACGCACGCGCGGCGAAGCTGCCGGGAATCGAGATCGTCGGCGTCGACGTTCATATCGGCAGCCAGATCACCGATCTGGCGCCCTTCCGCGCGGCGTTCGCCCGCGTCGCCGCCCTGATCGCCGAACTTCGGAGCGATGGTCACAACATTTTGCGCGCCGATCTTGGTGGCGGATTGGGCGTCCCCTACCGGCTGGACAACACGCCCCCGCCCGATCCGGACGCTTATGGCGACGTGATTGCCGCCGCAACGCGCGGCCTCGACGTACACTTGATCCTGGAACCGGGCCGCCTGATTGCCGCCAATGCGGGTATCCTGGTGACACGCGTGATCTATCCAAAACCCGGAGATTCCAAGACGTTTCTGGTCGTGGATGCGGGCATGAACGATCTCATCCGGCCCGCGCTTTACGACGCTCATCACGACATTCTGCCGGTGGTTGAACCGCACCCTGAAAGCCCGATCCGGCGTTATGACGTCGTCGGTCCGGTCTGCGAGACCGCGGACTGTTTTGCCAAAGATCGAGACTTGCCGGAAATGCGGGGGAATGATCTGATAGCCATCATGACGGCGGGCGCTTATGGCGCGGTTATGGCGTCCGCATACAATGCTCGGCCACCCGCACCGGAGGTCCTGGTGAACGGCCGGGAATGGTTCGTTGTCAAACCGCGGCTGACGCTAGAGGCGCTTATCGCGCTGGAACGGGTTCCGGGCTGGCTTGAGCACTGAGAGCAAAACCGAACGGGAAGCGCGCCGCCAAAAGGCCGAACGCTTTATCGCCACCGCACGGCTGATCGTCCTGTGGGAACGCGTCTGGCCCGCCATGTGGCCAGGGTTGGGCATCGTCGGCCTGGGTATGGTTCTGGCGTTGGTCGGTTTCTTCGGACTCGTTCCGGGCGCCATCCACGCGGTGCTGCTGATGGTGTTTTTCACCTCGCTTCTGTACGTATTTTGGCGCTCTTTCGCGAAATTCCGCAGCCCCCGCTGGGAAGACGGCGCGCGCCGCGTTGAACGCGACAGTCAGCTTCCGAACCGTCCGATCACCGAAGGCATGGACACCGTCGCCGCCGGTAAAGGCGATCCGCTCGCGGAACGTCTGTGGCGCGCCCATGTCGTTCGCCTGCTCGCTTCCGCCTCGAATTTGAGATTGGCCCTGCCTTCGCCTGGCATGAGCAAGCGCGACCCACGGGGCTTACGTTTCGCAGTGCTGCTTGGCGTCGCGGTTGGCTTCATCATTGCCGGGCCGCAATCGGGCAATCGTTTGATTTCGGGCCTGCTGCCGGTCTTTGCCGATCCGGTCGACAATTCGGTGTTCGTCGCCTGGGTGTCCCCGCCCGCTTACACCGGCCTGCCGCCGCGCTCGCTGACCGATACAACGGTGATGACGTCCGATGGCGTTATCCAGGCGCCGGTCAACAGCACACTGGTGATGCGCCTGCGCGGCACCAGCAGCCGTCCGGCGATTGATGCCCGCCCGGTGCCGAAGGGCGGCCAGCCGAAATTCGTCAAAGGCGAGGCCGGCTACGAAGCCAAGCTCACCATCACCACCGCCTCGCATGTCTCGATCCGGTTGGGCTCGCATGCTTACGGCGATTATCGCTTCACCATTATCCCCGATAAAGCGCCGACGATTGCGTTCTCCGAGACGCCCGCCGCGCAGCAGAATGGATCGCTGAAGCTGGCATACAAGGGCGCCGACGATTACGGCGTCGTCAAAGCCACCGCCCTCGTTCGGCCGCTGGACGATAAAGGCCAAGAGATCAAGACGGCCGAGAACTTTGTGGTCGAACTGCCGGTTCCGGGCTCGGGCAAAACCGTCGCCGACACCGTGTATCGCGACCTGACCGCCCATGCCTATGCCGGTTCCAACGTCCACATCACGCTGCAGGCGACCGATGCCGCCGGCAATAAGGGATCGTCGGCGCCGCTGACCATCAAACTGCCGCAGCGCGTGTTCACCGAACCGCTGGCGCAATCGCTCATCGAACAGCGCAAGACGCTGGCGGTTGACGGCGAGCCCTCGCGCGAACGCGTGCAGACCGCGCTAGATGCCTTGGCCATGGGTCCGCAGCAATTCTACAAAGACGATTACAGCAATTATCTCGCGCTGCGCGCGCTGAACTACCGGCTGTCCGCGCCCAAGAACGACCCAGGTTTCAAGACCTCGCAGAACTTCATGTGGGATATGGCGCTCGCCATTGAAGACGGCGATCTGGCCAACGCTGCCGAGGAATTGCGGAAGATTCAGGAGCAGCTTCAGGACGCGCTTGAGCGCGGCGCCCCGGATGAGGAAATCCGCGCGCTGATGGACAAGCTGCGTGAGGCGATGAACCGCTATATGCAGCAGCTTGCGCGCAACGCGCAGCAGGGCAAGCAGCAGATGGGGCAAATGCCGCCCAACGCGCGCGCCATGAATCAGCGCGATCTGCAGGACCTGCTCAAAGCCATCGAAGATCTGGCCCGGACCGGTAACCGCGATCTGGCCCGTCAAATGCTGGCGCAGCTGATGCAGATGATGGAAAATATGAAGATGGTCGCAGGCCGCGGCCAGCCCGGACAACAGGGGCAGCAAGGCCAACAGGGCCAGCAGCAGGGCACGCCCCAGGAGAACGCGATGAACAACGCGCTCCAGGGCCTCGGCAATCTGATGGGCCAGCAGCGCCAATTGATGGACCGCACCTTCCGCGCCCAGCAGGGTCAGCAGGGCCAGCGCGGTCAGCAAGGGCAGCAGGGACAAGGTCAACAAGGCCAGGGCCAGCAGGGGCAGGGCCAGCAAGGCCAGGGCCAACAGGGCCAAGGTCAAATGGGCCAGGGCGGCCAGGGCGGTCAGCGGCCGGGGCAAGGCCAGTTTGGTCAGAACGGCCAGCCGATGCCAGGACAGGGACAACCGGGCGGACAGATGCCCGGCGGGACCGACCCCAATGCGCTTGCCCAGGACCAGCAGGGCCTGCGCAGCCAGTTGGATAAGATCATTCAGGGCTTAGCTCAGAACGGCGTGCAGACGCCGGGCGCCCTGGATCAAGCCAGCCGCGAAATGGGCCAGTCGCAGAACAACCTGCAGGGCAACCAGCTTAGGGGGGCGGGAGACGCGCAACAGCGTGCGCTGGACCAGCTCCGCAGCAGCGCCCAGGAGCTGGCAAAGAATATCATCACCGCCAACGGGCAGCAGCCCGGCCAGGGCGGCGACCAGCAGAACGCCCAGCGCACCGATCCGTTAGGCCGGCCGCTGGATCAAGCGGGCTCCATGGCAGGCGGGTCGCTCAAGATTCCGGACCAATCCGATCTGGCCCGGGCGCGAGAAATCCTCGAAGAACTGCGCAAACGCGCAGGCGAAGCCGGGCGTTTGCCGCAAGAACTCGACTACATCGAACGCCTGCTGAAACAGTTCTGATCAGATTCCCTCTCCCCCCGCGGGGGAGGGGGTTAGGGTGAGGGGGCGGTCTATCCGCCCGCGCTACTCGCTAACGGCAACCAACACGTCATTAGTCACCTCCCCCTTGCGGATCCGCGTTGGGGTAGTGATTTTGGGAAAATCCTGCAGCAGCTCCGTTGGCAGCTATTGATCGGCGAGGTGTAAGCTCGGTCATCACCTCCCCCATGCGGGGAGGTGAGAGCAGCGTCAGACGCGAAGCATTTCGGCTGGGGGATTGTTGCGGAGATCTCCTCCCACCCGAAATTGCTCGCTGCGCTCCCAATTTCGGCCTCCCCGCAAGGGGGAGGCGATTCCTCTGCGCTCGCTACCCCGCTTCCCGCGCGCGGATGTCGGTCAGCCCGCGGCTGTGGCCTGAGCGGTCCATGCCGTAGCCGTAGAGAAATTCCGTTCCCGCTCGGAACAGCGCGTGGTCGGCTTCGATCGTGCGGCCGGGATAGGTCTTCGACACCGCAACGGCGGAAACAATCGCCGCCGCGCCCGCTTCTTCCAGCAACTGCTTGGCGCGGATGAGTGTCACGCCACGGTCCAGAACGCCGTCGATCAGCAGAACCGTCCGTCCTCGAACCAAATCGGTCGGCGCCTTCAACACCATCAAATCGCCCGGCTTCTCCGACTGGCCGTAGGAGCGCAGCCAGATGAACTCCATCTCCAGATCGAGACCGTGGTGAACCAGGGCGCGAAGCAGGTCGGCGGCGAACACAAACGCCCCGGCCAGAATCGGCACAGCAACTTCAGGCCGCAAGGGACCTTCCGCGATCTGGCGCGCGACGTCCTGCACGCGCCCAGCAAGTTGGGATTCCGAAAAAAGGATGCGCTCGCGTTCGCCGCTACTCATACGCAACGGCTAACGTGAATCGCCCGCTTCCGCAAAGCGGACGTTGAGATTGCGCGCATCCGCCGGCGGGCTGTTCAGCCGGGTTGTGAAGGGCGTTTCCGCCCCCGGCTTAAGCTTTGGAACGCCCGCGTCGAAGGTCCAGTGGTAGAGCTCACGCCGGGCGTCATCCATCAGGACGACGCGAATTTGCGGCACCGGCTGCTCGCGGTCACTCACATTGCGGACCTTACCGGTAACCGAAAGCACCGGCTGGCCGGAGTCATATTCCTGCTTGTAGGTGATGTTGGTCAGCTCCACGCCGCGCACATTCACCGGCATTCCCATCATGGTGTAGAGCGAGGCCGATGGCGGCCAAACGCTGGCAATCGTCTCGCGATACGCGACCACCGCCCACCCTATGGCGCCCAGCAACAGGATCAGGGCCAGCCAGCCTACGGCTTGCGCCACCGCCGCCCCGCGCCAACGTTTGGGCGCGCGCACGGCATCGGCTGCCGGTTCGTCCTTACGCGGCGCTACGCCGAACGGCAGCGATCCCGGCGCCACGGTCTCCACAGCAGCAGGGGGCATCACCGGCTCTGATTCGCCCGGCATGTCGATTTCCGGAGCCGCCTCAAACCAGACATGGCGGCATTTGGCGCAGCGCACATTGCGCCCGGGCGCTTTGAATTGCGCCTCGACCGTTTGGTAGCGCGTTCCGCACGATGGGCAGGTTAGAATCATGGCGTGAATATATGCCCCGGGATGATTCGAAATTGGCGCATCGAGTCTTCTGTGACAAGACACATCGTGAGTGCGCCCGCAGATTGGCTGTGGTTGAATCGCCGCTGAGAGTCGCGCGCCCGTGGCAGGCGCGTTTTTTCGAGTAGGATATGGTTCGATTTGAGAATGTCGGGATGCGCTACGCCGCCGGACCAGAGGTCCTGCGCGACGTCAGTTTTACGCTCGAACCGGGCTCCTTCACCTTTCTGACCGGCCCCTCCGGCGCCGGAAAGAGCAGCTTGCTCAAACTGGTGTTTCTGGCCCAGCGGCCCTCGCGCGGCTTGATCACGCTGTTCGACCGCGATCTTGCCCGTGTCAAACGGGCTGAATTGCCGCCGCTGCGCCGCCGTATCGGCGTTGTTTTCCAGGAATTCCGTCTGCTGGATCATCTGTCGGCGTTCGACAATGTGGCGCTGCCCCTGCGTTTGGCCGGGAGCCATCCCGCCGAATACCGGCGCGACGTCGAGGAGCTTCTGTCCTGGGTCGGGCTGGGCGCGCGGCTGCATGCCAAACCGCCAACCCTTTCGGGGGGCGAGCAGCAGCGGGTCGCCATTGCCAGGGCTGTGGTGGCCAAACCCGACCTGTTGCTTGCGGACGAGCCCACGGGCAACGTCGATCCGGACATGGGCGAACGCCTGATTCGGCTGCTCGTCGAACTCAACCGGTTTGGCACCACCGTGATGATCGCTACCCACGACCGCGCCTTGATCGAGGCGACGCCCGCCCGGGAAATGCGTCTGATCGACGGCCGATTGATCGAGATGCGATCCTGATGAATACCGCTGCGCCCGCTCGCATCGTTGCCAAGGAACGGCCAAAGGGGCGCATTCTGCCGCGCGAGGAAGGCGCCGCGTCTCTGGATCTGGTCATCGCGGTGATGGCCTTTCTGGCCTCACTCGCACTGGGCGGCGTGCTCATTGCCAATCGCTTTTCGGAAACCTGGCAGGCCGGGCTTGCCGGCCGCTTGACAGTGCAGGTCCTGCCCGAGGGTGAGACGGTCCCGATCCAGGAAGTGAACCAGGCAATCGCGATTCTGCGCGCAACGCCCGGCGTGCTTTACGCCAACGCCTTGTCCGACAGCGACAATGTTGCGCTGGTCGAACCGTGGCTCGGGCGCGATGCCGTGGTGGCAGCCCTGCCGTTCCCCCTGCTCATCGATGTGCAGCTTTCGCCGGGCGCCACCCCCGATATCGCCGGATTGCAACAAAGGCTGAAGCGTGCCGCGCCCCATGCGGTTCTGGACGATCATGGCCGCTGGATCGGCCGGCTGAAAACCACGGCCAACAGTGTGGTGCTGAGCGCCTTTGCCGTGCTGGCGCTGATTGCCGTCGCGACGGCAGCCACCGTTGCGTTCGCCACCCGCGCCGGCCTCGCGGCGCATCGGGAGATTGTGCAATTGCTGCATCTCATGGGCGCCCAGGACCGCTTCATCGCCCGCGCTTTCGAATGGCACTATTTCATCGCCGCCCTGATCGCGGCGGCGTGCGGAGCCACTGCCGGGGGGGTGATCTTTTTCGCCGCCGGCAGCCTGGACCAATTGGGCGTCGCGACGATTTCATTTTTGCCGCCGCTCGGCTTGGACTTGGCGGAACTTCCCTGGCTTGCCGTCATTCCCACCGCAGCTGCTGTGATCGCCTGGGGGACCGCCCGGGCTTCGGTGATCGCGGCGCTGCACGAATTCTATTGAGCGCGCTAACATCGTCGCATGGTCTCACAACAGCAGAGCCAAATCCTGACCGGCGGCGCCAGAACAGGCGTTCCCTATAGGCGCGCGTTCCTCGCCGGGGCCGTAACGGCGATGCTGGCCTATGGGATCGGATTTTCCGTTTTCCTGTCCGGCCTGCCGCATCCGGCCGTAAATTCGGCACAAGCGGACGCCATTGTGGCTCTGACCGGGCAAGGCGGACGGCTGGCCCCGGCCGTAAGCCTGTTGGAACGAGGCACCGGCCAAAGGCTGCTGATCACCGGCGTGAACCGCCTTACCTCCAAACGGGAGTTGAAAGCCGTTCTCCACGGCGGTGTGGCTTTCGATTGCTGTGTCGATCTGGGTTTTGCCGCGCTGGACACCAGGGGGAACGCCCAGGAAACCGCACGCTGGGTCCGTGAACATCGCTACACGAGCCTGATCGTCGTTACGGCGGATTACCACATGCCGCGCAGTCTGGTTGAATTCGGCGCACAAATGCCAGGCGTAAAGCTGCAGCCCTATGCGGTCGCGGCGGATTCCAAGCCGCTGTCCTGGGGAGGCATGAGACGCCTGAACGGCGAATATCTGAAATACGTCGCCAGCCTGGTCAGAGTCTTCGTTGCGGACGCAATTTTCGCGCGTGGCGCCTGATGCTGGCGCTCCGCTCGACGCTGTTCTTCCTCTGGTTTGCCGTCGTCTCGGTGGTGATAAACGTCCTGGCGCTGCCGCTGCTGCTGCTGCCTGCCGATCTGACGTTCCGGGTCGCCGCTCTGTGGAGCCGCGCGATGCTGTTCGGCCTGAAATACATCGCCGGTGTTGGGCTGGAGATCCGCGGAAATCTTCCGGGCAACCGCGTGCTGATCGCTTCCAAACATTTCAGCATGTGGGAGACGGCGGCGTTCATGGCGATCCTTCCCCGCCCGGCCATTGTGATGAAGCGATCGCTGCTTCGCGTTCCGCTCTACGGCTGGTATTGCCGCAAAATGAGGATGATCGCGATCGACCGCGCCGCCGGTGCGAGTGCGATCCGCAGCATGGCGGCCGATGCGAAGCGGGTTCTGACACAGAACAGGCCGATCATTATTTTTCCGGAAGGCACGCGCAAGCAGCCCGGCGATCCGCCCGATTACAAACCGGGTGTCGCGGCGCTGTACTCGCAATTGAAGGTCCCGTGCGTTCCGGTGGCGCACAATTCCGGGCTGTTCTGGACAGGCTTTCTCAAGCGCCCCGGCACGATTGTGGTGCATCTTATGGAGCCAATCCAACCGGGTCTCCCGCGCCAGCAATTCATGGCAATGCTGGAGGCACGTCTCGAAGAGGGCACCCGGCACGTTCTTGACGAGGCACGGACATCCCGAGAGTTTAGGAGCGATGGCGGCATGGATTGTAAACAGCCGCAGCAAGGGGGCACGACGTGAGCGCAGAGCAAGCCACACGATCAGGCGAATCGGGGCGGCAAGGGATTGGCGGCTGGCTGCTGGTTCTGGTTGCTTATCTTTTGCTGTTTGAACCGCTGCGGGCCGTTCCGGTTCTCATGGCGCTTTCGCTGGGCCAAGGCTCGGCAGCGGTGCAGAACGTGCTGATGGTGGGCGCGGTGGTGCAAACGGGCATCGCCCTCTTCTCACTCTATGCAGGTATTGGCCTCATGCGGCTGCGTCCAGGCGCAGCTTCCATTGGCAAGATTTTCTTCATTGTGATGCTGACCTTGGGCGTCCTCGAATTGGGCATGGTGGTCTTGGGCGCGGTCGTGTCCGTTTCCGATCCGGCCATCGCCAGCATGGTCCGCGGACCGGCGACGTTTCAGGCGATAACCCAAATCCTGATTTCCGGCGCATGGCTGGTGTACCTGGAACAGTCGCGCCGGGTGCGGGCAACATTTGCCGGCTAGAGCGCAATCCGGCGAAGTGGATGCCGGTTCGCCGTTAGATTGCGCGCCAAACTAAGGAATCTAGAGCATGATCCGATTCAACCTGATCGGATCATGCTCAAGGCACGCGCCTCGGGAACGAACCACGAACAATAGTTGACTCCGGGCCTTTCAGAGCAAACATTGGGTGTCTGAGAAAGACGGACGCCCGTGGACAC
>Ga0114969_10004615_pt1 | contig 10875 bp, 12 predicted proteins | sample M_130807_MF_Meta_FD_87316 | JGI IMG/M metagenome (GOLD analysis project Ga0114969, IMG submission 87316) | Freshwater microbial communities from Lake Montjoie, Canada to study carbon cycling - M_130807_MF_MetaG | ecosystem: Environmental > Aquatic > Freshwater > Lake | place: Lake Montjoie...
ATGTTGGCGTCATGCTCAATCAGTTCCAGCAGGGCCAAGTTGTAATCACCAGGCACGCCATAGATGTGCTCTACATTCAGGGCTCGAAGCTGTTGCAGGAGGAATGCACCTATCGTTATTTTCATTACTGCTCCACATTCATATTAATTTATTGCTATTTGAAGGAGCACAGCAGAGAGCTGCTGGCGATGTTGCTCCTTTAATCGTTGAATATGTGATTGGCTCAAGGCAGACGGAATATGCCTGGTCAGCTTTAACAGTTGGTGAAAGAGGAAACTTGTTCAAGTTTTCTTGGCTTACTGGCCAATACCGTATCGTATGCGGGAATTTACGCTCTAAAAGGCTTAGGGATCATGGCTGAGAACAGCTGCGGGTATTTTTCTAACGCAGAGATTCCCAGAGAGTTGAAGCGAAATGCTATAGAAATGCCGCAGTCAGAGGGCGTTGAGAGTAGTGGTAGGACTTTTCTTGGGATGCATCTATCCTGATTCAGTTATTTTAACCATAAAAGATAAAATGAATTATTGATGATAAATCTGCTGAATAACCTCTTTGGCCCGTTTCATTGCCGTGGGTGGCAGAACTGCTTTACACTTTCGCGTGTTGGCGAGTAACCCTGATAGCCTGCCGTCTAGCGTGGTAGGATGCGTCGCATTGCGCACTGATGTGAGCGGGAGTTGTGGAAAGGATCACGTTCTCCCTCGGCGCACTGTCAATATTTTGCCACGTCAGGAACTAAGGAAAAACGCAGATTCAGGCAGCCCTGGACTGATAATGTAACCTTTTCTTTCAAAAAACGGTTAAATCCTTGCTATAACGCCTTGATATGCAAGTGTAACAAAAGAGAGTTTTCTGACATGCAAACCAATGAAAAATGAGTAGTTTAGCCGTGTTCTCACTGCGGGAAATTTACCCGGTGGCCGGTATAAACCAAACATCAACAAGCGGGTATAAATGGCATGGAGCCACTGTGATACGGCTTGATCTCGGCAGGGCGATCGGTAAAAATCCCCCGCTAATTTTTACAGGAGCTTTATGATGTGTTTTGAAAGGACTCTTTTGGCATCTTCGCTGGCGTTGTTATTTTCTGCACTGCCTTCTTATGCTGAGGTTAGTGCAGAAAATAGCAATACGGCGACGGAAGAGCAGAACTGGTGGGGGCGTTTTAAGAGTAACGTTGCCGAAACTTGGACTGATTCGCCGAATAAAGAGCTCTATCTGCCGGCCATTACCTGGCACAACCGTTGGACGTACGATCAGGAAAAGATCGATAGCTACAACGAACGTCCGTGGGGCGCGGGGTACGGCATTTCGCGCTTTGACGCAGACGGTGACTGGCACACTATCTACTTTATGGTGTTCAAGGATTCGTTCAACAAATGGGAGCCGATCGGCGGCTATGCCTATGAGAATATCTGGCGGCCGATTGAGGGCGAAGATTTTCGTCTTGGCCTGGGCTTTACCGCCAGCGTGACCGCGCGCGACAACTGGAACTATATTCCGCTCCCGGCCCCGCTGCCGATGGCCTCCATCGGTTATCAGCAGCTTACCTTCCAGGCCACCTACATTCCAGGCACCTACAATAACGGCAACGTGTTCTTCGCCTGGCTGCGCTGGCAGTTCTGATAAGGGTTAGTACTCATTATCGTTGATCGGGTGATAGGGTTCTGATCCTTCTCCCGATAATCTCAATGGCAGCGGCCCACCCTGATGATCCGCTACGGAGAGGGTGGCTGAGCGGAAGCTGCAACCGCTTGTGAGGTTTTTGACCTTCATAACATATTCACCAGCCGCATCCATTTTAACCGTGAAACTGCCGGCGGCGGGGATAAACACTTCAGCAGGCTGCCGTGGCGCCAATGCATTCTCCAGTTTGACCAGCACGGCAAAAGCGTTGTGTCGGTTATCCAGAGTGAATTCCCGCAGGGAACTGCCGGTTTGCCATTCCGGCTGATGCAGATAGCCAGCAGCGGCGGGCCAAGGTTGCCCTTGATTATCGTGCAACGGCCCACCGCAATGTTCACGAGCCTCCCGCAAAGGAATTTCGCGCTGGATCAGGTAATGCTTTGGTGCAACGAGCGCCGCCCTTTCTTCATGTTGCTGCGCGTACAGATGGCGTTTGGCGGCAAAAATGCCTGCGGCAATCAGCATGAAAAAGATCAGTATCGTCAGGCGATTTCTGAAGATCGGTGCGAGCAGCCTGCCTGGAAGTTGAAACAGCCAATTGGCGATTCTCAATAACATCATTCTCCCTTAGCGCCCAATAGGTTACGCTTGCGGTGGCACTACTTTTCCAGTATAGCCAACATCTTGCCAGTGGTATTATTGTCCCAAAGCGAAGTTGAACCGCTGATGACACACTGCGGCGGATATCTCTATCACCCGAGGAGAATGATGATGAAAATAGCGCATGTCGCGATATGGACGCAGGATATTGAGGCGCAGGTTGCTTTCTGGCTACGTTATTTCAACGGTGTGGCGGGGGAAGAGTATGTGAGTAAAAACCGCCCTGGTTTTGTTTCCCGCTTCGTTAAGCTGGCTGAGGGGCCAACGCTGGAGATCATGACCGTTCCCGGCCTGCTGCCGGGTAAACCAGGGGAGGAGCGTATCGGTTGGGCGCATATTGCCCTTTCATTGGGCAGTGAGGCGCGGGTGGACGAATTGGCGCAGCGGGCCAAACAGGACGGTATTCTGCTGGCTGTGCCGCGCCGGACCGGCGACGGCTTCTATGAGGCGATTATTCGCGATCCTGACGGCAATGCCATCGAGATCACTGGCTGATTTATCTTTTAAAGAGCGGTCAACTGCTGCCGCATTGGCCTGCGTTTCAATGCGCTGGCCTACCACCACGCCATTTGCTGATATTTACGCTTCTTTACTGTGCAATCGATTGAAATATCAGCACTCCTGCAACATATAATGGAACCTTCAACCAACAAGGAGGGTGTATGGGAATCAGCGAAGAAGAGTCAATCCGCCGCTTAACCCACGAAAAGAATGCCGTAGGGAATTCGGCGAAATGGGTGGCGATTGTTTCAGCCGTTTACTTTATTTTGATGGTGTTTTATGACCACCCTGCTGGGGTGCTGGCCATGTCTGGGGCCATTTTTATTATCTCTGCCACTACCTGGCTGAAGAAACGCAAAAAGGTGAAGGCTTACCGCATGGCGCTGGCAAAAATCAGCGATAACGAAACGCGCTGAAGCGCGTTTACAGACGCTAATAAATGGCAGGTAAACCTGTCGACGAATTTGTTACCCATTACGACAGCGGCATTAACATCACCAGCTTCAGCCCAGGGTGCTCGGCAGGGTAGAAGGTCACCTGCTGATAATGCAGCGCGCCCAGTAATGGATGGGTAAAAGTGCGCTCTCCTCCTTCGCGCGCCATGACGTCCTGCTGCTTCCACCAATGATGAAAGGGTTCGCTGTTGTGTGTCATGTTGCGCACAAAGGCGCGTATCTCTTCGGTTCCCTGATGATGGCTGGTTTCAGCCCGGAATTCTGCCACCACGCGCCGGGCGCGATCTTCCCAATTGCTGACCAGTTGCTTTGCCTGAGGATGGAAGAACATAAAATGTAACAGGTTTGGGGTCTTGGCCTGTTCCAGCCAGCCGCTGAATAGCTTTTGCGCCTGCTGATTCCAGGCCACCATATTTCAGGTGAGATCCAGCAGATAACAAGGCACCGTCATTTGATGCACGCTTTCCAGTACGGCGGCGTTAACCGTTTCTTGCAACTGTTCCAACTCCGGATCGGTGATGCGCGCCAGCGTAAACAGGTAGTGGCGTTCGGCATGGCCGAGCCGCAGCGCTTTAGCAATGCGCGCCAGCGTGTAGGGCGAAATGGATACCTCCCGCCCCTGTTCGATCCAGGTATACCAGGTTGCGCTGATGCCGCTGATTTGTGCCAGCTCCTCGCGGCGTAAGCCGCTGGTGCGGCGACGCGGGGCCGTGGGCAGGCCCAGCATTTCTGGTGTTACCCGTTCCCGGTGCGCGCGCAGAAAAGCCCCGAGGGCTTTTGGGCCGGATAAAGTGTCTGATTCCATAGGGTGGTACCTGTAGATACTAGGATAAGTGGTCATATTGTACCCGTATAATAAGTTAATTATAGTCGCTTCAGAACATCCATAACGGGAGTAGATATGAGCATCAGCGAAAGCCATAAGAATGCGGTCGAACGTCAGTTCGGCGAACAGGCTCAGGCCTATTTGAGCAGTGCCGTACACGCACAGGGGAAAGATCTGCAACGCTTGGCGCGCCTGCTGGAAGGCAGCAGTGAAGCTCGGTTGCTTGATCTGGGATGTGGTGCCGGGCATGCCAGTTTTGTCGCCGCGGCAAAGGTAGCCCAGGTGGTGGCATAAGATCTGTCTGCGCAGATGCTGTCAGTGGTTGGTAAAGCTGCCACGGAGAAAGGGTTGGGGAATATTCAGGTACAACAAGGCGTGGCGGAGTCGCTGCCGTTTGAAGATGCCAGTTTTGATATAGCGATCAGCCGCTATTCGGCGCATCACTGGCACGACATTGGCCGGGCACTGCGCGAGGTGAGGCGGGTACTGAAACCCGGTGGTCGAGCCATCTTTATGGATGTGATTTCGCCGGGCCATCCTTTGCTGGATATCTATTTGCAGACGGTAGAAGTGTTACGCGATACCTCACACGTGCGCAACTATGCGCCGGGCGAATGGCTGGCGATGTTGACTGAGGCTGGGTTGGTGGTGCGGGAAGTGACTTCGGATCGCCTGGATCTGGAGTTCAGCAGTTGGGTGGCGCGGATGCGTACCCCTGAACATTTTGTCACCGCGATTCGCGCCTTACAGCAAGGGGTAGCAGAGGATGTGCGGCAGCATTTCGCCATTCAGGCCGATGGTTCGTTTACCAGCGACATCATGATGTTTGAGGTTACAAAGGGGTAAATAGGGCAGGGCAGCCAAGAGAGGGCTGCCCTGAAAATAGTACTTACTTTTTGTCTTCCAGCAGACAGCGGTAAATCAGCCCGCCAACAATGCCGCCAATCAATGGCACTAACCAGAATACCCACAGTTGCTGCAATGCCCAGGTGCCCTGGAAAATCGCCACGCCGGTACTGCGCGCTGGGTTAACGGAGGTATTGGTGACCGGAATGCTGATTAAGTGAATCAGCGTCAATGCCAGGCCGATAGCCAGTGGTGCAAACCCTGCCGGTGCACGTTTATCTGTCGCACCATGAATAACAATCAGGAAGAATGCGGTCAGCACCAGCTCAATAACGATAGCGGCCTGCAAAGAATAGCCGTTTGGTGAATGTTCACCGTAGCCATTGGAGGCAAAGCCACCGCCGGTAGCGTCGAAACCGGTTTTACCGCTGGCGACTAAATAAAGCACCGCCGCTGCCGCAATACCACCGATAACCTGAGTAATAACATAGGGAACAACATCTTTTACCGGGAAACGGCCACCGGCAAATAAGCCTACGGTGACGGCCGGGTTAAAGTGCCCGCCAGAAATATGGCCAACGGCATAAGCCATGGTGACTACGGTGAGGCCAAACGCTAAAGCTACGCCGGTAAAACCAATCCCCAGTTGCGGGAATGCGGCGGCCAATACTGCGCTGCCACAACCACCGAACACCAACCAAAATGTGCCAAAAAATTCGGCAAAGAGTCGCTTTGACATAGATTGCATCCTGCAAGATAAAATAGATTGGTATCAGTGATAAAAACTATGGAAGCTCTGTTTTTATTACGACGATTTATACCCAATGAATTGCAGATAAGAAGCAGGCGAACAACGCCTGATAATCTTACGTGGTAAGCTTTTCGGGTTTGTGAACGTAGCCAACATTAATCTGCGAATTAAAAATTAACAGGTGTAAATCATTGTGCCTGATATGCCCTTGATTACGGCCAGTATTAAATCCCTATCTTTTTGCTTTGTCCATATCACTGCATTGATTTTAAGAAAATATCCTCTCCCACTGATGTTCTTTACCTTTGTATAAGTAATTGTCTTGGTTATTACCTGATTAAATCTTAAGTTTGTCGTTTTTATTTCATTTTTTTAGTTAAATTGTTTCTCTTTATGACGATAAATTGAGTGTTGGCTTTATTTGCTAAACGTTAGTTATTACTATTATCTATATTAGTATGTTAACCATATCCTAAATGGCAGGTATGTTGGTTGTGATGACCAATTGTTGATGCACCACGTGCTTGTCAGCGGCGTTTTGTTAGAAAATGCAGCGTAGTGTCGATGCCTGTGGCGATTAAAAATTGTTTAAAATGAAGGTGCTTGACTTAATCGAGTAAATAGAATTTTTATTTTCATAAACTATGGCCTAAAATTATAGCATAAATGGAGTTCAGATCTGTTCAGGAAATAAATATTATTATCTTCTCCTTGTTTTACTCACAATGATTGAGTTTATTTACATTGGATGACGTCCGTTTTCACTGGTTGGCCGATAATTAACACCACTGAGAACGAGTTAATAAGCAAAATAACGGAGTCAATCATGAAACTATTACCTTGCATCGCTGCCGTACTGATCGCCACTGCTTCATTCCCCACTCTGGCAGCGGATATGTCCGTTAAACAGGTCGACAATACCCAGGCCAGCACTATGCAGAGCATGGGAGTGGTCTCGGTCTCTGGCATCAGTGGTTCACCCGATGATGCGATCCACGCGTTAAAACAGAAAGCGATGAAAGACGGTGCAACACATTATCGTATCATTGGTCTGGATAACCCAGGTGATTCCAGCGATTGGCGTGGTAATGCGGAAATCTATCGTTAATTTATTAACGGTAATATATTTATCATCTGCTCATAAAGTTTGGGTAATATAATAGACGGCTGTGGGTAATAATCTGACCAATAATGCTATGATTATTGATTGATTATTACCGCAGCTTTTTTTGTCCGCCCGTCGCTGTTGGTTGCATTTTATTACAACTGTGTCTGTGCTTTTAGCAATTCTGTTAATGAAACCTTAATGAATTCAGTCCAGATTAGAGGGATTCAACCAAAGGATACCTCAATGCTACATGCGACACGGATGCAACTGAAAAACCATTTATCTTATCTTCAGCAATTTATGGTGTCCCCCCGTACGGTAGGCTCGCTGGCGCCTTCTTCCCCTTGGTTATGCCAGGCGATGCTGAACCATATTGACTGGTCGCAGGCTTTGTCAATTGCTGAACTGGGTGCTGCAAACGGTGTGCTGACCAAACGTATTCTGAGGCACATGCGTGCCGATGCCCAACTGGAGTCCTATGAAATCAAACCCAGTTTTTTACGCCGCTTACGGCTGATTGATGACGATCGTCTACGGGTGATGGCCTGCTCGGCAGAAAATTTGGGGCGCAATTATGATGTGATCTTTTCTTGCCTGCCATTGCTGTCGCTCCCGCTAAAGGTCAGCGTACGTATTTTGCAGCAGGCGCAGCAGGATTTGCGGGCCAGTAACGGCACGCTGGTGCTGTTCCAATACAGCCATTTGTCAGAAAAGCTGCTTTCACGCTATTTCCATTGGAAAAAGCAGCTTGAAGTACGCAACTTTCCGCCCGCATTGGTGTATGTCTGTACGCCACGTTAATCAGAGCATCACCACCGCGTTGCCGCCGTGTGGCCGGCTGCGGTTATATCTGTCATCTAGCGGTTACTTGAGTTGTGTAGGGTTTTACTGACTGTAACAATAGGTTCCTGCTACCGGGAAAATCTGCTTAAATAGCGCGCTCTGAACCAACAGGATGAACAATTGCGGGCCATGTTGGCGCAGGAAGCGCTGCGCTATAGCATTTACACTGTCGTAAAGATTGAAATACAGTGTGGGGGCGGTATGATGCAGCAGCCATCGTTCGATCTGCCTGCCAGATATTCTGCTGGCAAACCAACGCATTCAAGTCACCGCATAAGGGACAACCCGTAATGACACAAACCATTTTTATGGTAGGCGCGCGCGGAGCCGGTAAGACCACGGTGGGTAGCGCGTTGGCGCAGGCCTTGGGTTATCAGTTCATTGATACCGATCTGTTTATGCAGCAGGCCGCGCACATGAGCGTGGCGGAAATGGTGGCGCAAGAGGGCTGGCTAGGGTTCCGCCGCCGTGAAACTCTTGCTTTGCAAGAGGTGACTCAGCCGTCAACCTTGGTTGCCACGGGGGGCGGTGCGATCCTGGCGGAAGAAAATCGCCGGTTTATGCGCCAGCACGGTACGGTGATTTACCTGCGCGCACCCGCCAGCGTGTTAGCACGGCGGCTGGAAGAATACCCGGAAGATGCGCAGCGCCCGACATTGACTGGCCGCCCCATCGCTGAAGAAATGCTGGAAGTGCTGGCAGCGCGCGAAGCGCTGTATCAAGAAGCCGCCCATTATGTGATGGACGGAACTCTTCCTCCTGCGCAGGTGGTGGAACAAATCCTCGCGGTCTTGCAGTGTGAAACGGTGAAATAAATCCCCTCAGGGGCACATTTTCTGGTGTTCCGTTCTCTATCATAGCCCTATTTACTGAGGTAAAAAGTGAAGGGCTAACGTGTTCCTCTAATTCATTCTTATCATTCTTCGTTAGCCATAAAGAGTTAACCTTCGATATTAATAGCCTGTTTGACCATTCTTGGTGGAATTATATTTATTAGCATTTTATGCTGGAATTTATATTCTATAACGGACATCCACAAGCTTTCATCAGCAATAACTCGGCTATCTGTGCTGTGTTTTATTTATAGAAGCATTATTTTCTGCAATGGGTTGCGCATATAAAAAATAAACTGCTTGACGATAAGGGGCACGGGTTTTAGTTTCTAAATATTGATTAGGAACTTAGTTCCATATAATGGAACAAGGCGTGCCATGACCACCTTAGAAAATGCCTCGGCGGTGTTAAAGCTATTTTCTCAGCGGCGTATGGCCTACGGCCAGCCGGGGATTTCGTTCACTGATGTGGTCGAGCAGCTTGGCTTGCCGAAAAGCACAGTTTCGCGCCTGTTACAAACCATGGAAAACCAGGGGATGCTGGAGCGAGATCCGGTAAGCCGTCTGTATAAGATCGGGCATTTACTGCTTTCGGTGGCCAGCCATTATCTGTCAACGCCGCTGGTGGAAAGTGCGACGGTGCTGATGGCCCAGCTCAACCAATTGACCTTCTGCACGGGTTATATCGCGATGTTGGAAGGGGGCGAAGGCCGGGTGATGCGTACCTTCCCTGGGCGTCACTTTTTGCAGGTGGTCACACCGGTTGGTGTTTGTTCACCGGCAGCCGAAACCTCGGTAGGCCGGGCGATGCTGGCGCGGGAAAGTGATGAGCAGGTGCGTGAACGCTTTGCGGCAGGCTATCAGGCCGCTTCTCACAACTCGCCGCAAACGCTGGACGCGTTGCTGCAAAAACTGGCACAAATCAGGCAGCAGGGATGGTCATTGGCGTGTAATGAAACTCTGCCGGGTATCAGCTCACTGGCAACCTCGGTAACCAATAAACACCGCAATGAGACGGTGGGGTTATGTTTATCTTTTCCCTCTCAGACCGACGAGCAACCTTACTCGCCTCAGGTTCTTGAGGCATTAATGGCGGTTTCCCGGCAGTTGGCAGAAAGGCTTGGTGATGAGTATTGGCAGCAGATCGTTTAGGAATCCCCTTCACCGAGAAAACAGCGTTACGGCTTAATTAATTGGAATGCCAACACCAGGGGCATTTGCTGACGGTTTAATTACCGTGCGGCAATTAATCAGGCTAAGGCAGGTAATAAATCATTTCACTGTAAGTTCCAAATAATGGAACTGCGGCGGCAGCTTATGCCCGAAATATTATTTTCGCCAAACAACAGGGATATTCAGGGACACTGTTTATGAAACCAGAGAAAGCCATTAATCCGTTAAAAGACATCGGCACGCTGTTGGTGATGGTCGTGCTGTCTGTCATCGGTGCCATTATCGGGGTGCAACTGATCACGACTTTGGGCGTAACGCCCAATACCTCGATCATCGGTGCGCTGTTCGCCATGTTGCTGGCGCGTATTCCGTTGCAGATGTTCCAGCGTTACCGCTCAATACACACGCAGAATCTGGCGCAGACGGTGATCTCCTCTGCCACCTTCGGCGCGGCCAACAGCCTGCTGATGCCGATTGCTGTTCCTTACGTGATGGGGCAACCCCAACTGATTATGCCGATGTTTTGCGGCGTGGCGGCTGCGATGCTGCTGGATGCCTATCTGCTGTACCGCCTGTTTGATACCAAAGTGTTTCCCGCCGCCAATGCTTGGCCGCCGGGCGTGGCGGCCGCAGAGGCCATTAAGGCTGGCGATCGGGGCGGCAAACAGGCATGGCTGCTGGTGGTGGGCGTGGTCGTCGGGGTTGCCGGTTCGATGCTCAAGATCCCGATGGCGGCATTCGGTACCGCATTTATCGGCAACATCTGGGCGCTGAGCATGTTTGGTGTTGGCCTATTGCTGCGCGCCTACGGCCAGCCGCTGACCGGGGTGGATCTCAATGCGCAGTATATTCCACACGGAGTAATGGTGGGGGCCGGGCTGGTGGCGCTGATTCAGGTGGTTCAGGTGATCCGCAACAAGCAGGCGGATACCGCCTCCACCCATACGCAGCCTGACAGCGAGGTGCGTAAAGCGCTTGGATTGGGAGCGGTGGGCTATGTGGCGATCGCCGCAATGTTGGCGCTGGCAGGGGGGCTGTACAGCGAAATGTCGCTGACCATGCTGCTGCTGTTTGTGATTTATGCCGCTTTTGCCGCCTTTGTGCATGAGTTGATCGTCGGTATCGCGGCGATGCATTCCGGTTGGTTCCCGGCCTTTGCCGTGGCGCTGATCACCCTGATTATCGGTATTTTGATCGGCTTCCCACCGTTGGCGCTGTGTATTCTCACCGGTTTCACCGCCGCAACCGGCCCG
>Ga0114969_10004617_pt1 | contig 10874 bp, 5 predicted proteins | sample M_130807_MF_Meta_FD_87316 | JGI IMG/M metagenome (GOLD analysis project Ga0114969, IMG submission 87316) | Freshwater microbial communities from Lake Montjoie, Canada to study carbon cycling - M_130807_MF_MetaG | ecosystem: Environmental > Aquatic > Freshwater > Lake | place: Lake Montjoie...
ATTCTAATAATTCTAATAATTATAATAATAATAATCATATTATGGTTGAAAGTCATTATATACCATATCATTTATATAATGATTTTTTAAATAATAAAAATATACACTATACTAATTTACAGTATAATAATAGTAATAGTAATAGTAATAGTAATAGTTTATTTCAAAATTATAATCATCCACTAAATAATAATAATAATAATAATAATAGATTTAATTTATTTAATTATCCATTTAATCCATATCAATATTTATATAATCCATATCTATATAATTCATATCTATATAATCCATTGTATAGTTTTAATAATGTAAATGAACAAGCACAACAAGCTAATAATCTTGTATTTGAAAATATAAGATTACCCTTAAATATAAATCAATATTTAAATACAAGACCTTTTCAGACAACATTAAATAATTTTAATGTTAATAGATTTCCTTCATATAATAGAACAAATATAGAAACAACAACAGCAACACCAAATATAACTACCACACCAAATACAATAACTACACCAACTACACAGACTACACCAACTACAATAACTACACCAACTACACCAACTACAGCAACTACAGTTACTACAGCAACTACACCTAATACAGATACTACTAATAATACTTCAGCATATATTTTATCAAATACTAATATTGATAGAATATTAAATAATCTTATGAATACTAATTTACCATATAATTTTGAATTTAATAGTAGTTTAGGTCCTATTGGAACAGGATTTATAACAAGTATTGTGAGTACCAATAGAAATAATAATACACCATCTATTGGTATTACATTATCTAATATAAATGTTATAACAAATGTTTCACGTTTTTGTGATATAGAAAATAATAACACTAATATTGATATGTGTTCTATATGTCAAAATTCTTTTAATAGAAATGATATTTGTAGAACTATACATAACTGTTGTCACATATTTCATATAAATTGTATTGATAAATGGTTACACGAACATACAACATGCCCTTTTTGTCGCTATAATTTATTAAATATTAATATACCAAATGAAAATCATCAACATACAAATCAAGATACAAATACTAACCAAGATACAAATAATAATAATAATAATAATAATACATATGATGATGATTATTATTATGATGAAAATAATGATGAAAATTATTATGATGATGATGATGAAGATGATGAAGAATATGAAGATGATGAAGAAGATAAAGAAGATAATGAAGATAAAGAAGATAAAGAAGATAAAGAAGATGAAGATGAAGATGATGAAGATGATGAAGATGGTGAAGATGATGAATATGGTGAAGATGGTGAAGATGATGAATATAATGATAAAGATGAAGAAAATAAAGAAAATGATAAAGAAGATGATGATGAAGATGATGAAGAAGATGAAGAAGAAGTAAATATAAATAGGGTAGGTCAAGGGTTAAATTTTGAAATACCAACAAGTAATTTACATACTTTTAATACCGAACCAATTTTACATAATATTAATCATTTTGTCAATCTTTCAACACCAATTCTAAATAATTTTATAAATAGCACAACTTCAAATACTACATCAAGACTTAATTCAGAAGAAATAAATAGGCAAATAAATAGTCAAATTAATAATTTTGTTGCTAATTTAGGTCCATTATTTCAATCTCCACTATTTCAATCTTTTAGTTCATCTTCATATCATCTTTAATTAAGTATTTTTATTTATAACTTAATCTTATTATACTATAATAAAAAATCTTATAAAAAATCTAAATATATAATTATAACATTATAAAATAATGATGTGTATACAGAATATCTTTTTATATTTTGCTCTCTTTTTAATTAGTATTCAACTTATTTTATTACTAATACAATTTTTTTTTGGTATATATAAATATTTTTTTATCAAAGAACTAAATTTATTAGAAAGGTATGGAAACCAGTCGTGGGTTATTATAACTGGGGCAGGCAGTGGACAAGGTTATGATTTTGCAATAGAATTTGCTAAAAGAGGCTTTCATATTTTAATGATTGGGTCTAAACGATGTAAAAATACACAGGACTTTATTCATACACATTATCCTAATGTAAAAACAAAACTTATAGTAAAAGATTTTAGGAAAGCATTTAAAGATTATTTTTTTAAAGATATTGAAACAGAAATAAAACATATTGGACTAAATAATGCTATACTTATAAATAATGTAGGGCATAGAGTTGCTTGGAAACCATATCATCAAATGAACCCTAAATATATTAGAGATACAATTGCTACTGGAACTATAGTTCAAAGTAGACTAACTCATATGTTAATACCATATTTTTTAGAAAGACATAAAAAAGGAATAAAAAGTGCACTCATCAATATTACTGCACAATGTATTCATCCTAATTTTTTATTTGGTATTACTATGAATAATGAAATTAGTGTTCCATATTTAAGTGTTTATGAAGGCGCAAATGCCTTTGGATTTTTTCAAGGTAATTCCATTTATAAAGAATATGAGGGTGTTTTTGATATATTAAATATTACTCCTGGTGCTGTCATTACAAAAAATACAACTTATTTATCTGGGACACCCTTTCATATTGAAAGTCAACTTTTTGTAGAAAATATAATTAGATTTTTAGGTAATATACAAGGAACCACGTGTGGGTATTGGGGTCATGCTTTGTCTAATTATCTTATCAATTTTGCTCCATTTTTGAAAGATAAAATGTTAAATAATGTAGGTGAAACGATATCAGAAAATTTTATGAATAATGAAATGGAAAATAAAATAAAATACGATTAATTTTTTTGAAAAAATAGCAATTTTAGAAAAAACTAAAAAAATTTGAGTTTTATTTTTTATTCTATTGGGTAGTATATTTTATGACTATCTATATTTATTTCAAGATGGCGCAAGTTTCTCAATATAGACATTTAACAAACGATAATAGTGAAAGTAAGTATATTGATAATATACCAAAATCAACATCATTATATAATTATAGTTCAAACAACTCGGATCTTTTTGTCATGAACGAAGTCATGTCTTCTTTGTCTTCGCAAGATGATTATAAATACACAAACCACGAGCCGGAGGCGGAATTATATTATATAAATAAAGTTAAATTTAATATATATAAAAAATACTCGCCGGAGATCGGAGACATTTCTTTGACCGCGCAATTAAATTTTCATTTTACAAGCCATACGTCTTCAGCGGAATTATATTATATAAATACAGTTCCATTTAATATTGACACTACACCAAAGCGGATGACTACGGAACTTCTACCAATACCAGCACCTGAGCCTTGAGCTATGGGGTATTTGTTAGGACGTGCTTACCATTCATATAAAAATCACAAAAATTATTTAAGTTGAATTTTTATGAATGTTAAAGCTTTTTTTTATTTTTTATATTTATATTATTTTTACATCATTTTTTTACATCATTTTTTTACATTATTATTACATTATTTTATAAATAAATAATATTTTAACTTAAAACTATATATATTATATATATTATTCATTGTAAATTATAAATATTACTTAATAAATATTACATAATATTACACACTATTACTTACTATAAAAATGGCTTCTTTATCAGAAAATATAAATCAAACACTACAACAAGATACTATACAAAAAGATACTATGCAAAAAGATACTATACAAAAAGATACTATACAACAAGATACTATACAAAAAAATACACAAGATACTATACAAAAAAAAATTAAGGTAGCAATTGATACAGTTTGCTATCAATTAATAAATAATAGTGATATCATTACTATCTGGGAAACCTTATTTAATTATTTACCAGCAAATAAAGATAATACTCATTATGAGATTACATTATTACAAAGAACACAAGCCAATGGTGCTACTTATCAATTTAAACCAGAATTAAATTTAGATAAAAAATTTAGTATTAAAAAAATACCTGATTTTAATTATATGAATATGAACCAAGATGTGGATACCTTAAATTATATATGTAAAATAGAAAAATTTGATGTATTTATAAGCACTTCATTTACTTATTGTAATAGCATTCCAACTATTCTTTTAATAAATGATATGAAGCCAGAATTAAATATACAACAACAGCAGCCTCGCACTCCTATTATAATCCAAAAAGAAAAAGCAATTTTAAATGCCTCCGCATTTATTACATTTATTAATAAAAAAGCATCGATAGATTTACATCATTTTTATCCTCATATTAAACAGAATAATATACCTGTTGAAATCATTATACATACAACTCAAAGTATATCTAATAACAATGAAAAAAATTTCTCTTCATCTTCCTCTAAATCAACTACAATTTATAAATCATTAGATACTTATTTATCTTCTTTAGAAACGATACTATTAAAACCAGAACCATTTATAAATATTATTATACAATCTTATAAAGAAACTAATACAGAAAGACTTAAAGAATTAGTCTATTGTTTTAAACAGAATTTACATAATCCTTATGTAAAAATGATTTATGATTTTGGAACAGGTATTAAGAGTGGTGAAAGTAGTGAGAGTAGTGAAGAAATAGGTAAAAAATATAAACTGGTTGATAATCCAGAAAATAAATGGCTTACATTTGAAATGGCTATAAATTATGCTAATACTGTAAGTGAAACTAAAAATGAAACTATTGGAAACTATTGGTGTATTATGAACCTTGATATATTTCTGGATGATAAATCATTCTGGAATACAATTCGAGGACAGCTTAATAATGGTTTTATTTATGCACAATCAAGACACGAAGTCATAGATACAAATACAGAAAGTAATCTCAAAGGTCATCTAAAAGGTCAAATGGATCCTAATTTCGCAAAACTATATCACGCTAATACACAAGATGCTTGGTTATTTAAAACACCATTAGAATGTAATAATAAAAATATTGATTTTAATTTTGAATTAGGATTTCTTGGGTGTGATAATGCGATTGCTGATAGATTATATAAATCAGGATATAAAGTTATCAATCAACCGATGACTTATAAAATATTTCATTATGATATTGTAAAAGGTAAAACCAGTTCTAATTATTTAGAAAAACATAAAAAAGAAACAAAAGAAATGACAGAAAAAATGGTTAAACCAAAAAATAAATATCCAGAACGAAAAGGCTCTTATTTAGTTCCAAATTACGACCAAATGTTAAGCGGGAATGGTAATAGTAATGGTAAAGATATAGATTTAATAGGATTTATAAATCAACTTGGAGGATGTAGTAATTGGGAACGTTATGAATTTATTAGTCGGTTATTTAGTGATAGAATTATTATAAATAATCCTTAACCCTTATTGTTTTAATTCATACTACATCCATATTTACACAATAAATTATTTATATCATCTTTTGTCATTATATATTCAAGTTTAGGTTTATTTTCTTCTGGTATATAATGTATTTCAACAAAATATTTTTCAATATGTGATGTTGATAATAATGCTGTTTTTTCATCCAATAATGATTTATTTGTTGGGATATTATTACATGTTTTATTATCTACATAAATTTCTCTTATATTACTTGTATTTTCTGTATGATATTTAATATTAAATGTTTTATAATTTGAATAGGGTTTTCCATAATTTAGAATACGAAATGATTTATATCTATTTTCAAATGGTGTTGGTGTTGATGTTGACGTTGACATTGACATTTTTTATTTTCTTTTACATATATTATTTAGTGTATTTTTATATTTTTATATTTGTGTTTTATATTTATTTAATTATTTTGTTATGTATTATTAGTAATAAAATAATAGTAAAAATATATTTAATATGGATCACAACCCACCTTTTAATGTAATGTTTAAAAACTCACCAGGTTATCATATAAAATCATCACATAATTATCAGTCTAAGGATGTAAATCACATTTCAATATTAAATTTAGATAAACATAAAGAAAAGATCCAAAACCTAAATAAAGATTATTCAAATTTTAAAGGATTTGTAGATCCTTTAGTAGATAAATTATCAAAAGAAGTACATGATAACACAGGTGATATAATACAATTTCATTTATTTGAAGAAACAATAGCTGAAGAAGATAAAGCAAAATTTATGGATATGTTTAAACAGTATGAAAAAGAATATTCTGTTGTTAAAAAAACTGAAAAACATACATTTACTACAAACGAAGGAAACATATATCCATTATTTATGGAAGATTTATATCGTAAAAATTCACTTCCTTATGAAAATTTTGAAAAACAATATGGTATAACAAAAAAAATAGAAGACCAAACAGATGAAGAATTTTTAGAAACATTAGGAAAACGTGTTAATGGTTTAAAAACTTGTAAAACAGACACTAATTATAGCAAAGAATTACAAAATTATTTTAGTAATGAATTTGAAAAAGAAAAAGAGAGTTATGATAAAATTAAAAAAAAAGAAAGTCTATCAAAGGAAGAATTTGATAAAGGAATTAAAAAAGATATTGAAGAACATTGTAAAACAATTGATTTTAGTCCTAATGTAGCAAAAAATATTAAAAATAATAAAGTATTAAAAAATACAATTAGTAGATTAATGACATTATTTAGGGAAAATAAAATAGAGGAAGAGTATGCTAAAACTTTTTTACCATCAGATTGTTGGGAAGAAGGTATAATAAATTCTACTAATCTTGAAAAATATATTAAAAAAGGTAGAAAGTATGCACAATATATATATGGTTTTTTTTCTAATGATGAACTAAAACAATTATACAAAAATAATTTACCATTATATAATGTTGGAGGGATGTTGCCTGCTTTGGATAATCCAAATTCATGTCATCCATTAGTTATATGGAGTATATTATTAAATTCAGTTTATTTAAATTGTGCTACATATAATAAAACTCCATTATGTTTTCTTAGGATATATTTACCAGTTTTAACTACACCTGTAAATAGAACAGAAATAACTTTAAAGGATATTCCAGAAAATGAACATAAAAATAAACAACAACAAATATATGAAATACAATCTCACCAACAATTATTAGATTTATTTTTTGGAGATCCTAAATCAAATGCAGAATTTATTGGCATAATTACTATTAAATATATTTATAATAAATCTAAATTTCTTGAAGGACAAGGACATAAACCTGAATATAGAATATGGTATCTATATATTTTTAAAAATAATGATAAAACAAAATCAAATAGAAAAGATACGATGACAGGTATTAGAGAAGAATTTTTTTGTGTATCACAAGAACTTTACTATATAAATAAAGGAGGATTATTTAAAAAAGATAATATAACATATTATGAATTATTATTATTAAAAAAAATATCTATTAAAAAACAAATTTATTTTTATAAAACTAAACATAATCCTACATTATTATTTTTATCATTAGATAGTGATCTTAATAAAAATTCATTTCTTACTAATTTAGAAATGACTAAGGTTGAATTTAATATATATCCATATATTAATAAAAAAACATATTTAACTTTAGAATATGATATAGAAATGAAAGGAGGTTTTAAAATTCCAAAATATAAATTAAATTTATCAAATAATGAAAAACAATTATATTTTAATAAAAATATAATATCTAATTTTATATTAAAATCTAAAATATTATGGTTAGAAACATTAAATTTAGCATTTTATAGCAATAATATAGAAAATAATTATGTTTCTAATAAACGTCAAATATTTTATAACACACTTAAATATTTATATAATTATTTATTAGTTAATTATGATGAATCAACATTTGAAAAATTTATTAATTATAAACCAATAAATTTAACAAAATATAAACCAATTGGATTTAATTTTTATCACATACATGAATTATTTTATAAATATAATATATTTAAAAATTTTAATTATGATATTGATACTATACTAACTGTAGGAATAAATATAAGTTTTATTGAAACATTTAAATTTAATAACTATAAAATTAAAAATATTAAAAATATATTGACATTACAACAAAATAGCTATAAAAATGATGCTTTAGAAAAATGGAATAATTATATAAAAAATGTTGAAAATATTTATAATGTTGAAAATATAAAATTTAATGATTCTATTTATAATTTAATATATTTTGATTTTATAAATAGTAATAAAAATAATTATAAAATAATATATTATTCTGTAAATACTCAATATAGAGGTATTAGTAAATATGAAAATTACTATAATATACCTATTCGTTTTGTAGGTATATTATTTATGTTAAAAAACTTAAAATTAGGAGGAACATTTATTTTTAATATAAATTATTTAGAATATAAATTTGAAGCAGATATGATATTAATAATATCTAAATATTTTGAAAAATATGATTTATTTATACCAGAAATACATAATGAATTTAAAAGGTCAGGTATTAATGTAATATTTGAAAATTTTAAAGGTATAGATGAACATGATTATCTAGACTTATTAAAAATTTTAAATACAATTAAAAAACTTTATCCAGAAGAAGGTAAAGAATTTAATATATATGATAAAGATGTAAGAAACGAATTACATATATATAAACCTATAAATAAAGCACTAGATGTAATACCTAAACAAATAATAGGATTTCTAGATACAAATATTAATGATAAAATATATGATAAAATAAAAGAATTTACAGAAGAAATAAATTTTAAAAAATGCATATTTTATCAGAAAATGATAAATATTTTATCATCTACAGAACAAATTGAAATTATGAATAATACTAAATTACCTACACCAGACCAAATTATGTCCAGTATTATATATTGTAGAAAATACAATATACCTTTTAATGATAAATATACACAAGATAAATTAAATAATGTAACAGGCAAAATTATTTTAAATGATATGTATGGATTACAACAATCAATTTTACATAAATTTAAAACTCCATTCCAAACATATATTGTTAATAAAATTGTATTAAATCCTAACTTAAAATCAGTAAAGAAATCTACAACTTCAATCTTAAAAACAATATATTCTCATTCTAAAAGAGGAACATTAAACATAAATAAAAAATATAAAAGCAAAACCAGAACAAGCAAACCAAGAACTACTAAAACCAGATCTACTAAAACCAGATCTACTAAAACCAGATCTACTAAAACCAGATCTACTAAAACAAGATCTACTAAAACCAGAACAACACATTCATTTTTTAATGATTTATTTAATTCAAATACAAATAGAAAATCATCAACATCACATAGAAAAGTATCAACATCACATAACAAACCATCTCGCAAATTTTCAACCTCACAATCTAAAACTTTATTTTCTAGAACTAATTTATCTTTAGATAAAGCATTATTTAATAGTAATAATTCTATTGTTCAAGTTGGTCGTATGATTGATTCACGAAAAGATTTTACAAAAGCCAATCCAAATGAGGATTATGAACATTTTAAAGACCAATTTAGATATTATAGGTCAAAAGGTAAAGATAAAGAAAATAATCTTAATATAATTGTTCAAAATATGTTAGGCGATTATAGAATTTCACAAGCATGGCTTAAAATGTATGAAATCATTGTTGAATGTGATATTGTTCCAAATAATAAGACAGGAACATTTAGATCATTTCATTTTTGTGAAGCACCAGGTTCATTTATTAATTGTTTGAATAATTATATTTATACTAAAACTAAATTTAATCATTTTGAATGGTTAGCACAAAGTCTACATCCACGCCTAGCAAAAATAAAAGACGCATATCATATCATTAAAGACTATCCTAATAATTGGAATTGGGGAGTAGATAAAACAGGTGATATTTCTAATCCAGATAATATAATATATTATTCTAAAATAATAAAATTATTTAATATGAATAATACAAATAATATGAATATACCTTTTTTGATAACATCAGATGCTGGATTAGAACCCGAAGACCCTAAATATCCTTTAGTCGCATATTCTTCATATTTAGCAATTCTTTATTCTATACCAATTAATGGCACAATGGTGTATAAACTTAAAGATACACCTTTAGAAATCCCACTTATATGGAATTTAATTTATATTACATATACAAATTTTAAGGAAATGTATTTTTTTAAACCCGTTCAAAATTCACAATCTCGTGAGTTTTATATTATTGCTAAAGGATATTTAGGCACAATTGACCAAACTATATTAGACTATTTAATAAAACAAATTAATAAATTTGATAAGACAACATTCCAACCACCAGATATAGATTTATTTAATGATATGTATCCAGAAGAATTTATAGTCCAATTATCAAATATATATGAAAAATTGGCATCAAATTATGTTAATTCTATAGAAAGAATTTTATTTTATGTTGATAATAAAGAATTATTAGGAAAAGATTATATAAAACATATCAAAAATTATGTTCAAGAAAAAAATGAAGAATGGATTAAAAAATATAAAATTAAGAGACTAGAAACAAATAAAAAATTATAAGTAAATTATGTTATTATATTTTATTTCAACTTAAACATTGGTATTATTCAATATTTATACTTATTTTTATTATTTTGTAAAAAATGAAGTTTGAAATAATGGATAAAGATGTTTCTTTAACAATGAATGTATTTCTAATCATCGCAAATATAATTAATGTTGTCTATAATATTCCCCAAATGGTTAAAACTTATAAATGTAAATCAACAAAAGAGTTAAGTAGTTGGTTTTTATTTTTAAGAATAGTTGGAAATATTATTTGGGTAGGGTATGCTATTGAAGTTGATAGTATGATGATGCTAATAAATACTATTGTTACCGTCATTGCATCAATATTTATTAGCTATTATAAAGTATTAGAAATACATAAAGAAAGAATGGAAAAGAAACAAGATAGATTGGAAGATAAAGATATATTGGAAGAGACATTACACAATACATTATTAG
>Ga0114969_10004623_pt1 | contig 10870 bp, 7 predicted proteins | sample M_130807_MF_Meta_FD_87316 | JGI IMG/M metagenome (GOLD analysis project Ga0114969, IMG submission 87316) | Freshwater microbial communities from Lake Montjoie, Canada to study carbon cycling - M_130807_MF_MetaG | ecosystem: Environmental > Aquatic > Freshwater > Lake | place: Lake Montjoie...
ACACCAGATTCGTTCAATCCAAGATCAGTTAAAAATGCCGAACGATCTTCAAAGCTTTCTAGCTGTGCGATATCTGCTTCGATAGCTGCTGCAATTACTAATACTTCCGCATTTTCAGATGCAACGGCAGCTTTTACAGCATCCACATGTTTATTGCCAGTAACTACAGAACCTTCATCAACATTACAAACATACATCACCGGCTTGGCAGTTAACAACCATAAATCAGCTGCTAATTTCCAATCATCTTCTGTAAATGGTGCCGAACGTGCCGACATTCCTTTTTCAAGATGCTCTTTTAGGATTAAATAAACATCGTATGTTTTCTTAGCCTCTTTATCGGTACCAACTTTCGCTTGCTTTTCGATCTTTTGCATACGTTTTTCAACGGTTTCTAAATCTTTTAGCTGTAGCTCTATATCGATCGTTTCTTTATCTCGAACAGGGTTAACCTGTCCATCTACGTGAACAACATTTGGATCATCAAAACATCTTAAAACATGAAGAATAGCATCACATTCACGAATATTTCCAAGAAATTGATTTCCTAAACCTTCTCCTTTACTAGCTCCTTTTACCAGACCGGCAATATCAACGATTTCAACTGTTGTAGGAACTACTCTTTGTGGTTTTGCTATCCCTTCGAGGATATTTAAACGATCATCTGGTACTGTAATTACTCCAACATTTGGCTCAATAGTACAAAAAGGAAAATTCGCTGCTTGTGCCTTAGCATTTGATAAGCAATTAAATAGGGTGGATTTACCTACATTTGGAAGGCCTACGATGCCACATTTCAATCCCATAATTTATTTTTCTAATGAAGGTGCAAAGATAAGTTTTTAGTTCGGTTTGAATTGACTAAAACCATCATAAAGTGAATTGATCTTATATTTGAACTATGGATTTAAGTTTCTGGGAAAAGAATAGCTATTTCACTGGTATAGATGTGTTAGTAGTAGGAAGTGGAATTGTTGGTTTAAATACAGCTCGCGCCATAAAAGAGCGAAAGCCCGATTTAAAGATTTTAGTTATTGATCGTGGTTTTTTACCTTACGGAGCTAGTACTCGTAATGCTGGTTTTGCTTGTTACGGTAGCCTTACTGAATTGATGGATGATCTCACTAAAATGAGTGAAAGTGAAGTTTTCGATTTGGTGGAAAGGCGCTGGAAAGGGTTGAGGAAATTAAGAACAATTTTGGGTGATGAAAATATAGGATATGAACCATTCGGCGGTTATGAGGTTTTTGCTACCGCAGATGAACTTAATTACAAAAGTTGCATTGAAAGATTAGATTATTTTAACGAATCACTTTTTAAAATTACCGGTGCAAAAAATATTTATCAAAATAAGGATAATTGCATCAACGATTTTGGTTTTAGCGATGTTAATCATTTGATTTTAAATTCTGGAGAAGGTCAGATTGATGCAGGTAAAATGATGAAATCTCTTTTAAGATATGTACGTGAAATTGGTATTGAAGTAATAAACGGAATTAATATAATTTCATTGGAACAGTTAAATGAGGAGATGAAAATTTCAACAGCAAATGGATTCGACTTTAAAGCGAAACAAGTTGTTGTTACTACAAATGCTTTCGCAAAGCAATTGTTGCCAGTGCTTGAAGTAGAACCAGGAAGAGCTCAAGTTTTAATTACAAATCCAATTGACGGATTAAAAATTAAAGGCTCGTTCCACTACGAAAAGGGTTATTACTATTTTAGAAATGTTGGTGATCGAATACTTTTTGGAGGAGGAAGAAATTTAGATTTTGATGCGGAAAGAACTATTGATTTTGGATTGACAAATACCGTTCAAAATAAGTTGGAGGAATTATTGCAAAAAATGATTTTGCCAGGAAAAACGTACACTATTGATCAGCGATGGAGTGGGATAATGGGTTTAGGGAAAACTAAAACGACCATTATTAAAAAGCTAAGTGATCATCTTTTTTGTGCTGTTAGAATGGGAGGAATGGGAATTGCAATTGGAACTTTAGTTGGCGAAGAAGCGGCTGAATTAATTGTCGGAAAAGCTTAAACAATTATATTAATTAGGCTTCATGAAATTGTATTCCATGTTCCATTAAAAATTCTTTTATAACAGCAACGTGAATACATTGACCAACGTGTAAAAAAGGCATATTAGTTACTTTTTTTGAGCCTGGTCCAATGGGTACTTCAAAGTTTTCAAGATCAAATCCTAGATGTAAATGTCGTGTTGAACTTTGCATACCATAAACAATTCCTTCACTGTCAAAGAGTGGTCCACCGCTTTGTCCTCGCAAACCAGGCGAACTCATTTCAATACCAGAAATTTTACCGTATTGCGCAATTAATCGCGTAATGATTCCTTCAATTGGAAATGATGGAGAGCGTGGATTTCCATCACGAGTCCATTCGATATCATCCGTTTGATAGTTGTAATTGAAGTTAGTAAATTCAGGAAATGGGAACCCTAGTCTACAAAGCATTTTACCTGGTTTCGCAGTTCCAGAATCTTTAACAAAGCGAGAAAATCCAGCGTATCCAATTTGTTGAAATCCTTTGAACTTAATGATAGCAAGATCATATTGAGGGTGTAAATGACAATCAAAACTTGTAAATCGATCACAACATCCTACAAAATTATGTTTAATCTGAATCGGGCCGTCGGGGTTAAACCCAAATTGCTGTTCTAATTGTCGCAAGTTTTCGGAGTAATGTTCATCCTGACGAAGGCGAAAGCGAGCTTGAGAAAAGAGCAAATACTGTTGATTGATTTTATCAGCTTGCAAAAGATGTTCTGCAACGTGTTTACAAGTGATGGCTACTCCATTTTCATTCACAAAAAATAAAGTTGCAGCACCTGGGAATACCTTATTTGTACCGTAACTTCTAATAATTGAATGAATTGGTCGAGTATACTTGCTTACTTCATCGATGGCTCTTACGAACATAAGTTGTTTCCTGTTACGGAATGTATTTATTTTGAGGCAAATTTAATAATAGGAATCAATCAAAAATAAATTATTATGAAACCATCTGTCAAATTCGGACTTATTAACGCAGGATTAGGCATTTTATTTGCCATGTTGATGTATGTTACCGGTTTAAATCGAAATCCCTCAGCAACATGGATTCCGTTTTTAGGTTTAATTGTTCCTGTAATCTGTATTGTTCAAGCGGCAAAATTATTTCGAGAAACTGAAGGCAATGGATTTATTAGTTTTGGAGAAACCTTTCGTATTGGATTTGTCATAACATCTATCGGAGCATTTTTTGGTAGCATCTATCATTTTTTGTTTCTAAAATTCATTGATCCAAGCTTTATTGATTTTCAAATGAATCAGCAATTGGAAAAGCTACAAGAAAAGGGCTTAAGTGAAGAGATGATTGATTCGCAAATACAAATAGCGAGTAAGTTTATGACACCAATAGCTCAATTTGGTTTTGCGATTTCCTTTGGGATTTTATTCGGTGCAATAATGGCATTAATTATGGCAGCAATTGTTAAAAAACCAAATCCGGAAGTTATATCCTAATTCTTTCCTTAAGTAGAATGCTTCGCATATACTTCAGGAAAGTGATTCTACTGTTCTTCTTATTATTGCAACAGATTCCATAATCTGTTCTTCAGTAATTACAAGTGGCGGTGCAAGACGAATAATGTCTCCATGAGTTGGTTTTGCTAATAGCCCATTCTCTTTAAGCTTCAAACAAACATCCCAAGCATCAATACCATCTTTTTCTTTAATAATGATTGCATTTAATAATCCTTTTCCTCTTACTAAAGTTATATGATCTGATTTTATTTTTCGCAATTCCGTTCTTAATATTTCGCCAAGCCTTGCAGCGTTTTCAGATAAGTTTTCATCAATAACTACACTCATAGCAGCCATCGCAACTTTGCATGCTAACGGATTTCCTCCGTAAGTGGAACCATGTTCGCCAGGTTTTATGCAAAGCATTATTTCGTCATCAGCAAATACTGCAGAAACTGGCATTGTTCCTCCTGAAAGTGCTTTGCCTAAAATCAAAATATCAGGACGAACATTCTCATGATCACAAGCTAGCATCTTGCCAGTTCGTGCTATACCTGTTTGAACTTCATCAGCAATAAAAAGTACTTTATTTTTTTTACAAATTTCAAATGCTTTTGATAGATAGCCTTCATCGGGAACTAAAACTCCCGCTTCTCCTTGAATAGGCTCTACCATAAAACCAACAACATTTGGATCCTTTACTGCATTTTCTAAGGCTTCTAAATCATTATAAGGTATTATTTCAAAGCCTGGCATAAAAGGACCAAATCCACCTGAGCTTGAAGGATCTGTTGAAGATGAAATGGCTGCTAATGTTCTACCCCAAAAATTTCCTTCGGCAAAAAGAATTTTAGCTTTATTTTTTTCAACACCTTTTATATCATAACCCCAACGTCTTGCTAGTTTTAAAGCAGTTTCACCACCTTCAACGCCAGTGTTCATGGGTAGAAGTTTGTCATATCCGAAAAGTTGAGTCATAAATTGCTCGTATTCTCCTAAGATATCATTATGAAAAGCTCTTGATGTAAGTGTTAATTTTTGAGCCTGCTCAATCATGGCATTGATAATTCGAGGATGGCAATGGCCTTGATTTACGGCAGAGTAGGCAGAAAGAAAATCATAATATCGATTACCTTCGACATCCCAAACAAAAACACCTTCACCACGATTTAAAACAACTGGTAAAGGGTGATAATTATGTGCTCCATACTTTTCTTCCAGCTCAATTGCATGTGTACTTTTGATAGGTGATTCAATGATTTTCATGGCGATTGGATTGTTGTACAAAGGTAGGAAATACTACGAGAAGAAGCAATTAAATATTTTAATGTAAATCATGTATTTAACTAGTGGAAAAATGAAATCGTAAAAAGGTTACAAGTAAATGTTATCGAACAATAGTCACAGAGCCAGTTTTTTCAAATTTCTTATTTGAATTATATCCACTGTAATCTAATTTATAAAAATAAACTCCTTCTGCTACTTTTGTTCCATTAAAAAAACCATTCCATTTATCGTTTGTAGAATTTGCTTGAAATATTTTTTGTCCCCATCTGTTAAATAAAAACAATTGAAATGTTTTAACAAAAACTGATTCCGCACCCCAAAGCTCATTTTTAGTATCACCATTCGGACTAAATGCATTTGGTAGATAAACTGCAGGAGCTTGAATTAATTCAATTTCATTAGAAATACTTTCAGCATTTTTTCCAAATAACCCTTCTAATGCACGAATTTTATAAGTAAAAACTCCACCCTCCAAAGGCAATTCACGATCTTCAACATTTGTTTCTGTAATTTGAATAATATTGACTTTACGAAAGGGAATATTAATGTTTACATCACCCCTTTCAGTATTATAACTTCCTACACCACCTCTCCAATTTATATAATCTGTCCAGCTTAAATTATTAATAAAGTAATCTGCTTTCCCATTTAGTAGAATGGAACATGCTAATTCGCTTTCGTTACTTAAATTACCGCAAACATCTTCATTAATTATTTTATAACAATACGAATTTTTAGATGTATTAACTTTAGTATCGCTCCATTCAAATGATGAATAGTTTTTTAATTCGACAAGTTTAATAAAGGGGTCATTGGGAGAATTAGATTTTCGATAAATAGAATAAATGGAATATAAACCATCTGGAAACTGCTCCCATTTCATTTTTATACTATTTTGATCCTCTACTGAAACGGACTCAATATAATTTTTGTTTGCGTTGAAGGCTTTATCAGAACATAATGTATCTGAGTTGACACTTTCAATATCACAATTATTAGTTCCTGAAATAAAATAGCAATAAGTATTTTGTTTGTTATTAATTGCGCCACTATCGAAAATGGTTTTTATGTAGGCGTCTGTAATAAATTTAATAGGAATAAATGCGTTATTATTTATACTTCGATACAAAGTGTACCCTTTAAAATATCTTGCATTTATTGTATTGTCTTCTGATTTAATAAGTTTAATTGTATTGTCATCTTCAAAACGTAAGCATAAAAAATTAGGTCGTTCAATTACTTGCATGTGATTAACTTTAATTTTAATTTTTCCATTAACAGACAATGGAATCGGGCAACCATTATCTTTAATTAAGTAGTTTACTAAATATGCAGAATCTCTCTCTTGTTGACATGATGGGAACCAGCAAAATGTAGTAAATATTGAATCTAATCCTGATGTGTCTTTACATGTTGCGAAAGGAGCGCTTATCGACGTTAGTGAAGTGTTTTCAAAGACTTCTCCAGAATGAACAAGAAAAATTGAATCGCCATTTACATCATTTGCGATTATATCAAAACATAGAGTATCTGTCGCATATATTTCGTAATCTTTATTTGCAATGCTTGGGGATATATTGGGAACACTATTTCCAACACATGAAATGGAGGTAAATTCTATTTCTCTTCTTACCAATCCAATTAAAACACCATTACGATATTCTGAAATAGAAACTGCCATCGCGTAAATTCCAATATTATCTGGAGTCCCTTTTACTATTCCAGTAATTGGATCAATAGTAAGAGGTTGTTTGTTCCCGCAAATATTGTTTAAACTATAACCACTTTGCCAAATGGTTGATATGAATGGTGCTGGCAAAGGAGTTTGACCACCTCCAGATCCATTCGCAAATGGATTTGAGTTCATCGTTGATGTGTGACCACCGTCTAGCGGATCAGAAAGTTCATAAACTAAAGAATCTCCATCTGCATCAGTAGCTTGAAATCCAAATTCAAAAAATTGTGATTCGCAAGTGTATGGAGCAGGAGGACTATTAAAAACCGGACTAGAACTATGCAAAGCTGGATCGGGAATTTCTGCATAAAAGGCTAAACCTGTAGATTGCGGACTAACAATATTGATAATTGTATTATTTCTGCAACATCGTTCCCAAACTAAATAATATCCATTTGGATTATCAGGAATAACAACAGTTTCATGGTAATTTCCACTTTCTAAACATACCGAGGGAGGTGGACTACAACCATTTCCTGATAAAACTATAGGGCTAATAGATGATTGATCCAAATTTAAGATGACTGAAGTTGCTAAGGCATTTGTACCCTTATCATAAATTGCTAAATTGATGGATTGATCAAATTGAGCACCGTTAGGGTTACTGCAATCTCTGAAAAGTGTAAGTTGGATATCGAAAGTATTTCCCACAAGCCATTGAGTTGTTAGGTCGCCACCAGCAATATGAAATGCTTGCGCTGAAGGCACAAAACAGACACAAAAAATAAAAAGTAAATACTTCTTGATCATTTTCAACTCTTGCATTCAAAGTTACTTAATTTTGTCACCTCTCAAAAATAAATAGGGTGAAAGGTAAAATATTAGAAGGATTAGAGGTGTTTGACATGGCCGACGAAGGAAAAGCGGTTGCTCGTCATGAAGGATTGATTGTTTTTATCGACAAAGCAGTTCCTGGAGACATTGTAGATGTTATGGTTAAAAAGAAGCATAAATCCTTTTTAGAAGCGGATGTTGTGAAGCTAATTACTCCATCTTCGAGTAGAATTACTCCTTTTTGCAAACATTTTGGCATTTGTGGTGGATGTAAATGGCAGCATATGGATTATGATGCTCAACTGCGTTTCAAAGCTAAATTGGTTTCGGATGCATTACAACGGCTTGGAAAAATCGAAAATCCGCCCATGTTTCCAATTATAGGTTCAGAGGATATTCGTTATTATCGCAATAAATTAGATTTTTCCTTTTCGGATAGAAAATGGTTAACAGCCGAACAATTCGAAGAAAAAGAAATTTTAGATGGACCTGCATTAGGATTTCATATTCCGGGTAGGTTTGATAAAGTTTTAGATATTGATGAATGTTTTTTACAACCAGAACCTTCCAATAGTATTCGAATTGCGGTAAAGAAATATGCACTAGAAAATGATTTTAGTTTTATCAATCTTCGCAATCGTTCAGGAATTTTACGCAGTTTAATTATTCGAACGACGTTGAAAGGTGATGTAATGGTGATTGTGATGGTGTATGAACATGATGAGGAAAAGAGTAAAGGGTTATTGGATTTTCTCGTTAAAAATTTTCCGCAAATATCATCATTGATGTATGTTGTAAATCCTAAGGGAAATGATTCACTTCAAGATTTGGAATTGAAAATGCATCATGGCTTGCCTTATATTGTTGAAGAAATGGAAGGATTGCAATTTAGGATTGGACCGAAATCTTTTTTTCAAACCAACAGTAAACAATCGTTAAAACTATATGAAATAGCTCGTGAATATGCAGGATTAACAGGCACTGAAATGGTTTACGATTTATATACTGGAACAGGAACCATTGCAAACTTCGTTGCTCGAAATGCGAAAGCGGTGGTAGGAGTAGAGTATGTTCCCGATGCAATTGAAGATGCCAAATTAAATTCATCGATAAATAAAATTGACAACACCAGTTTTTTTGCTGGCGACATGAAAGATTTACTTACAGAAAAATTCTTTTTAATAAACGGTAAGCCTGATGTGATAATTACTGATCCTCCTCGTGCTGGTATGCATGCAGATGTGGTTGAACAAATTAATAAATCAGGTGCCAAGAGAATCGTTTATGTGAGTTGTAATCCTGCAACTCAAGCGAGAGATCTTGCTTTGATGAGTGAAGTTTATAAAGTGGTGAAAGTGCAACCAGTAGATATGTTTCCTCATACAGCACACGTAGAAAATGTTGCCTTATTGGAATTGATTTAATTATTGTATTTACAAAAAAAGCGCAGTTTACAATTGTAAACTGCGCTTTTTTAATTTACGATAAATATTTTTACATGTGAATCACTTCGCCATAAGCTGCAGCACATGCTTCCATTAATGCTTCACTCATTGTTGGATGTGGATGAATAGATTTTATAATTTCATGTCCAGTAGTTTCTAAATTTCTTGCAACAACAACTTCTGCAATAAATTCAGTTACGTTTGCACCTATAAAATGTGCTCCTAACCACTCGCCATATTTTGCATCAAAAATTACTTTTACAAAACCATCAGCAGCACCAGATGCTTTTGCTTTTCCACTTGCAGAGAAAGGAAATTTACCAACTTTAATTTCATATCCAGCTTCTTTAGCAGCTTTCTCGGTATATCCAACAGAAGCAATTTCAGGAGAGCAATACGTACATCCTGGAATGTTGTTGTAGTTGATTGGTTCAACATGTAAACCTGCAATTTTCTCAACGCAACAAATACCTTCTGCGGAAGCAACGTGAGCAAGAGCCTGACCTTTAACAATATCACCAATAGCATAAACCCCAGGTATATTTGTTTGATAAAAATCATTCACTAAAACTTTACCTTTGTCAGTAATCACACCACATTCTTCTAATCCAATGTTTTCAATGTTAGGAGTAATTCCTACTGCTGATAAAACGATTTCAGCTTCTAAAATTTCTTCGCCTTTTTTAGTCTTAACAGTTACTTTGCAATTTGCGCCGCTTGAATCAACAGCTTCTACACTTGCTTCTGTCATAATTTCAATTCCCATTTTTTTGAATGAACGAGCAAGTTGTTTCGAAACTTCTTCGTCTTCAACAGGAACAACATTCGGCATAAATTCAACAATCGTAACTTTAGTGCCAATTGAATTATAGAAATATGCGAACTCACATCCAATAGCTCCTGATCCAACAATCACCATACTTTTTGGTTGATTTGGTAAAACCATTGCATCACGATAGCCAATTATTTTTTTACCATCTTGTTTTAAGTTAGGCAACACACGACTTCGAGATCCTGTTGCAAGCATAATATGATTTGCTTCGTGAATTGTTACAGTACCATCAGCAGCGGTAACTTCAACTTTTTTTCCTGGCTTTAATTTACCAATACCATTTATAACTTCAATTTTATTTTTCTTGAAAAGAAATTGAATTCCTTTGCTCATTCCATCAGCAACATCACGACTTCTTTTCACCATCCCACCGAAATCAGCTTTATAATCAGAAACTGTAATACCATAATCAGAAGCATGTTTTAGGTATTCGAAAACTTGAGCACTTTTTAAAAGAGCTTTTGTAGGAATACATCCCCAGTTAAGGCAAACGCCACCTAAAGATTCCTTTTCAACTACGGCTACTTTCATTCCCAGTTGTGAAGCACGAATTGCTGCAACATAACCTCCAGGACCACTTCCAATAACAATCAGATCGAAACTCATATTTTATATGTTTTTTAAGAGCTGCGAAGGTAAAGCATTTTGAAGAGAAATTATGATAGTATTGAAAATCATAACTTTAAAACTGTTATGCGATTTAAAAACTGGTTTTATATTCCTATTTTTAATAATTTAGGATTATTAATGATAGTATGATTTTAAGTGTTACTGATCGACTAAAAATTAACTTTGCATTGAATTAAAAACGATCTTACGTAAAGTAAAAAAGTAAATATTATTGATCTATGGATTATTATCTTTCAATCCCCATTCCTTCCAGTCGTTACTTGAAAATTAAGGCCGTTAAAGCTGTAAATCAAGAAAGTTCGATTGAATTTCAGTTGCCTTCTTGGCGACCAGGAAGGTATGAACTTGGGAACTTTGCCAAAAATGTTCGCAGCATTAAAGCTTATGATGAAAATGGAAATACACTTCGACTTGAGAAAATTTCAAAAGATAAATGGAGTGTTCCTGATATCAATTGCAAGCAAGTTGTAATTGATTATGAATACTTCGCTTCACAGCCAGATGCAGGTGCATGTTGGGTTGATGAGCAAGTGTTGTATGTAAATCCTATTCATTGCATGATTTATGAAACGGATAATTTGCATGAGCAATGTAATGTGTTTTTAGAACTTCCATTAAATTGGGAAATTGCTTGCGCTTTGAA
>Ga0114969_10004627_pt1 | contig 10867 bp, 6 predicted proteins | sample M_130807_MF_Meta_FD_87316 | JGI IMG/M metagenome (GOLD analysis project Ga0114969, IMG submission 87316) | Freshwater microbial communities from Lake Montjoie, Canada to study carbon cycling - M_130807_MF_MetaG | ecosystem: Environmental > Aquatic > Freshwater > Lake | place: Lake Montjoie...
ATTTCACGGCCGTGCGCCAGTCGCTCGCCTACGTCTTCGGCCTCGGGATCGTCGCCGCCATGTGTTTCGTGGACTACTCGCGCCTCGCCCGCTGGTCGCTCCCCGCCTACTGGGCCTCCATCGCCCTCCTGCTCTGCGTCTACCTCTTCGGCGTCGAACGTCTCGGCGCCAAACGCTGGATCGATTTCGGCCCGATCCAGTTCCAACCCTCGGAGTTCGCCAAACTGGCGTTCCTGTTCGCCCTCGCCAATTTCCTGTCCCGCCCCGTCGGCGAACTCGCCTCGCGCGCCCTTTTCGTCAAGGCGCTCGCCATGGCCCTGCTACCCTTCGCCCTCATCCTCAAGCAACCCGATCTCGGCTCCGCCCTCGTCTTCCTGCCCATGGCGCTGGTCATGATGCTCGTCGCCGGCGTGCCCCAGCGTCTCCTGTTCCGTTTCCTCGTCGCCGCCGGACTGCTGGTCTCCGTCGTCCTCGTCGACGTCCTTTTCGCCCCCCCGGCCTGGCGCTTCGCCCGCCTCGAGGAATACCAGCGGCACCGGCTCCTGGTGTACTTCGGCCTGGACTTCGCCCCCGCCGGCGCCTCCGACGCCGAACGCGTCGCCGCCCGCGCCGAACAGGAGAAAAAGAGCTACAACGTCAAGCAGGCCCTCATCTCCGTCGGCTCCGGCGGCCTCGTCGGCAAAGGCTGGCGCCAAGGCACCCAGGGCGCCCTCGGCTACCTGCCCCGCGCCGTCGCCCACAACGATTTCATCTTCTCGGTCATCGCCGAGGAGACCGGTTTTTTCGGGAGCGTCCTCGTCCTCTCCCTCTACGCGGTGGTGCTGTTTTCCGGCATCAAGATCGCAGGCCAGGCGCGCGACCGCCTCGGCCGGATCCTCGCCGCGGGGGTCGTCACGCTCCTCTTCACCCACGTGTTCGTGAACATCGGGATGAACATCCGGCTGATGCCGGTGACGGGAATTCCACTGCCCCTGCTCAGCGCGGGAGGAACCTCGGTGGTCTGTTCCCTGGTCGCCATCGGCATCCTCCAGAACATCCACCAGAATCGCCGTCACTACTGACGGCACGCCCCCATCACCCGTCACCATGAGTCACCAATCTTTCAAGCGGGGACGCGGCAGCGTCCATTTCAAGCCCACCCGGGGCCTGGGCACGCCTCGTTCCGCCCACGGCACCCCCAAGGGCCAGTCCGACGCCATCGGCGCCCGCATGTCCAACGACCGCGTCTATGACACCCGCCGGCACGAGGCCGAGGTGCGCCGCGCCGAAAATCTCGCCGCCGGCCTTCCCGAGGACGCCCCGGATGCCGACGAGGCACCCAATCTCACCGCTTCCGGCCGCGACCAGTCGTATCGCTCGCCCGATCGCGGCCACCACCATCACCACCACGACGACGACGACGCCCACGACATCCACGAGCTGGCCCCGGGCGCTGCCCCCGCCCAACCCTCCGGCGGCCAACGCGAAGGCCGCGGGCGCGGCGGACGCGGCCGCGAGGTCCGGGGTGGCCGCGACGGAGGACGCGAAAATGCCCGCGAGGGCGGCCGGGAGAACCGCGAGGGACGCGAACCCCGGGAAGGACGCGACCGTGCCGAGACCCGCGCGCCGGAACCGCGCGGCCTCATCGAGAAGGCCAAGGCCGCGGTCAAGGATGTCGTCAAGAAGGTCCGCAACCTCATCCAGCCCGAGCCCAAGACCGTCAAGGAGGTCATCATCAACGCCGAACCCCTCGAGACCCGCGTCGCCGTCCTCGAGGACGGCCGCCTCGAGGATTTCACCGTCGAGCGCACCAACGACCCGCGGCTCGTCGGCTCGATCTTCAAAGGCAAGGTCAAGAACCTCGAGGACAACCTCAAGGCCGCCTTCGTCGACATCGGTTTCGAGAAGAACGCCTTCCTCCATTACTGGGACATCGTGCCCAACAGCTTCGATTCCGGGGTCGAGATCATCGAGCGCACCGACGACGCGAAACGGAAGAAGGACAACAAACAGAAGATCACCCAGCGGGATGTCCCCCGCCTCTACCCGCCCGGCTCGGAGATCATCGTGCAGGTGACCAAGGATGCCATCGGCACCAAGGGCCCGCGCGTCACCACCAACCTCGCCCTGCCCGGCCGCTACCTCGTCCTCCTCCCGAACTCCGACCAGTCCGGCATCTCCCGCAAGATCGAGAGCCTCGAGGAACGCCAGCGCCTCAAGAAGATCGTCCGCGAGCTCAAGATTCCCGAGGGCATGGGCGTCATCATCCGCACCGCCGGCGAGGGCCGGCTCCGCCGCTACTTCATCCGCGACCTCGCCATGCTCCTCGGCGAGTGGCACAAGATCGAGGAGGCCATCAAGACCCAGCCCCCCGCCACCTGCGTCTTCCAGGAACCCGATCTCATCGAGCGCACCGTCCGCGACTTCCTCACCGAGGACGTCACCCGCATCGTCATCGACGACGGCAAGAAACACGAACACATCGCCGATCTCATCCACCGCATCAGCCCGCGTTCGGCCAAGAAGGTCCATTTCTACAACGAGGCCGAACCGCTCTTCGACCGGTTCAACATCTCGCGCCAGCTCGAGACCGCGTTCAGCCGCCAGGTGCCCCTCAAGAGCGGTGGCTACCTCGTCATCGACGAAACCGAGGCCCTCGTGGCCATCGACGTCAACACCGGCAAGCACAAGGGCGGCAAGGACCACGATTCCGCCATCGTGAAGGTCAACATCGAGGCGGCCGACGAGATCTGCCGCCAACTCCGCCTCCGCAACATGGGCGGCATCATCGTGCTCGACTTCATCGACATGCGGCCCCGCAAGGACCAGCTCGCCGTGTTCCAGCGCGTCAAGGACGGCCTCCGCCGCGACAAGGCCAAGACCCATGTCCTCCCGCTCTCCCAGCTCGGGCTCATGGAGATGACCCGCCAGCGGCAGACCGAATCCGTGCAGTCCTCCCTCTACGAGGATTGCTCCGGATGCCGCGGCCGCGGGTTCATCAAGAGCGCCGAGACCATGAGCGTCGAGATCCAGCGCAAACTCACCTCCATCCTCAAGGCGCGCCCCCGCGACGAAAGCGACTTCCAGGTCAAGATCGTCTGCAACCCCAAGGTCCTCGAACGCCTCCGCACCCGCGACGAACAACTCCTCATCGACCTCGAGAAGAAGTTCTTCGCCAAGCTCTCCTTCCGGCCCGACGGCTCGTTCCACAACGAGCAATGGATCATCTACAACGCCCTCACCAACGAGGAAATCGCCCGCTCCAAGGACCAGCATACCCACGCCTGAATGCCGCGCTTTCCACCCCTTCCCCCATTGCCCCACATCCCATTCCCCCAATGATCGCCATCCTCGTCGGCACCAATCGTCCCGGCAGCAACACCGCCAGGGTCGCCCGCCATGTCGCATCGATCCACCGCGCCCTCGGCGCGGAGGTCCGGCTCGTCGATCTCGGCGCGCTCCCCGCCGATTCGTTCGGCCCCGCCGCCTATGGCGCGCGTCCCGATGCCGTCCAGGCCGCGGCCGACGTCCTCCTCCAGGCCGACGGTCTCGTCGTCGTCACGCCCGAGTACAACGGCGGCCTGCCGGGCGCGCTCAAGTACTTCATCGACCTGCTGCCGTTCCCGGCATCCTTCGAGCGCCGGCCGGTCTGCTTCGTCGGCCTCGCCGCCGGCCAATGGGGCGCACTCCGTCCCATCGAGCAACTCCAGGCCATCTTCGGCTACCGCAACGCGTACCTCTATCCCGAGCGCGTCTTCATCCCCGGCATCCACGACGCCCTCGATGCCGACGGCAACCTCGCCGACGCCAAAATCGACGCGCGTCTCCGCGACCAAGCCGCCGGTTTCCAACGCTTCGTCCGCGCCCTGCCCCCCGCGCCGTCCATCGATCGCCTCGGCGTCTGCTCGTGGTCGCTCCAGCCCGCCTCGGCCGCCGAGTTGGTCTCGCGCCTCGCCGGCACCGGCGTCCGCGCGCTCCAACTCCACCTCGATCCCCTCCGCGAGAACCCCGCCGCGTGGGCCGATCTGGTCCCGCTCCTCGAGTCGCACGGCATCCGACTCCTCTCCGGCATGATGACCACCGTCGGCGAGGATTACACGACGCTCGACACCATCCGGATCACCGGCGGCGTCGTTCCCGATGCCACCTGGGAACAAAACTGGGAAAACTTCCAGGCCGACATCGTCCTCGCCAAATCCCTCGGCCTCCGCCTCGTCACGCTCCACGCCGGCTTCCTGCCCCACGACGACGCGGACCCCTCCTTCGCCAAACTCCTCGAACGCATCGGCCGCATCGCCGATCTGTTCGCCCGCCACGGCCTCGGGATCTCGTTCGAGACCGGACAGGAGGACGCGCCCACGCTCCGCTCGTTCCTCGTCCGCCTCAACCGCGGCAACGTCGGCGTCAATTTCGACCCCGCCAACATGCTGCTCTACGACAAGGGCGATCCCGTCGCCGCCCTGCGCGAACTCGCGCCCTGGATCCGGCAGGTCCATCTCAAGGACGCCACCCGCACCGCCACCCCCGGCACCTGGGGCGCCGAGGTGGTCGTCGGCACCGGCGAGGTCGATTGGGTCGCGTTCCACCGCGCGCTCCGCGACATCGATTTCCGCGGCCATCTCTGCCTCGAACGCGAGGCCGGCACCCAGCGGGTCGCCGACCTTGCCGCCGGCGCCGCCTTCGTCCGCAACCTCAAGTACTGACGCCGCCCCGCCAACCACCGCCCGTGGCCGCCGATGCCGCGCGGCGGATCCCCACATGCGCCTGATCCTGATCCCCGCGCTCCTCGCCGCCGCGTCCCTCGCGGCGTCGGACCGACGCCCGCTCGCGTTCGACGACCTCGTCGCGTTCCACCGCGTCTCCGATCCCCAACCGTCCCCGGACGGCCAATGGATCGCCTGCGTGGTGACCGACGTGGACAAGGACGAGAACCGCGCCAACAGCGACGTGTGGGTGGTCCCGACCGACGGCGGCGAACCGCGCCAACTGACGCGCTCCCCGAAACACGACCGTCACCCGCGTTGGTCGCCCGACGGCCGAAACCTCGCCTTCGAGTCGAACCGCGACGGCGCCTTCCAGATCTACGTGTTGTCGCTCGACGGCGGCGAGGCCCGGCGCATCACCTCCCTCGCCACCGAGGCCACCCAACCCGCGTGGTCGCCCGACGGCAGACACGTCGCCTTCGTCTCGGCGGTCTTCCCCGAATTCTCGTCCCTGCCCTTTGCCGAATCCGACCGCCGCAACAAGGACCAACTCGAGGCCCGCGAGAAATCCAAGGTGAAGGCACGGGTCATCGACTCGCTCCTGTACCGGCACTGGGACTCCTGGGTGGACGGCAAACGGCAACACCTTTTCGTGGTTCCCGTCGCCGCCAACGGCGTCGCCGCCGGCGCCCCGCGCGACCTCACCCCGGGCAACCGCGACGCCATTCCCACCTCGAGCACGTTCGACGGAGGGGACGAATTCGCCTTCTCTCCCGACGGCGCGGAAATCGTCCACACCGCCACGCCGCTGCCGGTCCGCGAGGAAGCCTGGAACACCAACCACGACCTCGAGTCGGTCGACGTCGCCACCGGCGAACGCCGCCAACTCACCCGGAATCCCGCCGCCGACGGCCTGCCGCGCTACTCGCCCGACGGCCGCTGGATCGCCTTCCGGGCCCAGTCGCGCGCCGGGTTCGAGGCCGACCGCTGGCAACTCTTCGTGCTCGACCGCAAGGACGGCAAAATCCGCGGCCTGACCCGCGACTTCGACCAATCGATCGCCTCGCTCGACTGGGTGGGATCCGGGACGCTCGTGGTCCAGGCCGAGGAGCGGGGCACCAAGCGACTCTATGCCGTCCCGCTCGCGGGCGGCGTGCCGCGACCGTTGACGCGCGGCGGCACCGCGGTCGATGCCAAGGCCATCCCCCGCAGGAACGCCGTGGTGTTCTCCCGTTCGTATCTTTCCGCCCCCGCGGAAATCGAGCGGGTGACGCTCGACGGTTCGGACAGCGTCCGGGTCACCCGTTTCAACGAGACGCGCCTCGCCGGCATCGACCTTCCCCGCCCCGAGTCCGCGGAGGTCAAGGGTGCCGGGGGCACTCCGGTGCACCTGTGGATCCTCAAACCACCCGGGTTCGACGCCTCCAGGAAGTATCCCCTGGTGTTCTGGGTCCACGGGGGACCGCAGGGCGCGTGGACGGATTCGTGGTCGTACCGGTGGAACGCGGAACTCTGGGCGGCGCAGGGCTACGTGCTGGCGATGCCTAATCCGCGGGGCAGCACCGGGTTCGGGCAGCGGTTCACCGACGAGATTTCCCACGACTGGGGCGGGCGCGTGTACGAGGACCTGATGGCCTCGCTGGCGTGGGTGGAGAAACAACCCTACGTCGACCGGTCGCGGATGGCAGCGGCCGGCGGGTCCTACGGCGGGTACATGATGAACTGGTTCCAGGGCCACACCGACCGGTTCAAAACCCTGGTCACGCACTGCGGCGTCTATGAGTTCTCGACCATGTACGGGACCACGGAGGAACTGTGGTTCGACGAATGGGAACACGGGGTGCCGTGGAAGAATCCGGACTTCGACAAGTGGTCGCCGCACCGGTTCGCCGGGAATTTCAAGACGCCGAACCTGGTGATCCACGGCGAACTGGATTTCCGGGTGCCGGTGCACCAGGGCCTGAGCCTGTTCACCACGCTCCAGCGGAAGGGCATTCCCTCCCGGTTGCTGTATTTTCCGGACGAGGGACACTGGGTGAACAAGCCCCAGAACAGCGAACTCTGGCATCGCACCGTGTTCGATTGGCTGGCGACGTACCTGAAGTAGATCCACGCGGGAACGGGCCTCCGGTCCGCCTGGCCCACACCACTCCCGATCCCGCCGATTGCAGGACAGATTCATGATTGGACCCGGGATCATCCGCCGCGCTTTGCCGCTGGTTCTTTCCGCCGCCGCCGCGGTTGCCGGCCTGGCCGCGGACCCTGCGGCGCCGCCGTTCAAGGTGGCCGCTTTCTACACCGGCCAGCGCGAACCAGCCCACGTCAGCTTCCTCGCGGAGGCCAACCAGTGGTTCTCCAGGATGGCTGGCCCGCATCATTTCGCCTACGAGACCACGACCAACTGGGCCTTGCTGAATCCCGCCTACCTTGCCCATTGCCAGGTGGTGGTCTTTCTGGACACCCGACCCGACGATACCTCCCAGCGAAAGGCGTTCGAGGACTACATGGAGAAAGGCGGGGCCTGGATGGGTTTTCATTTCGCCGGGTTCGCCCTGGACCGGTCCCTCTTTCCGCAGAACTGGAATTGGTATCACGAGACGTTCCTCGGCGGGGGCGAATACGCGAGCAACACGTGGCGGCCCACTTCGGCCATCCTCCGGGTCGAAGCCACCGGCCATCCCGCGACCCTCGGTTTGCCCGCGACTTTCCGATCCGCGCCCAACGAGTGGTATCGCTGGAAGAACGATCTGCGCCGCAACAAGGACATCCAGGTGCTGCTGTCCATCGATCCCGCGAGTTTCCCGCTCGGCACCGGCCCGAAGCCGCACGAGATCTGGCACGCCGGCGACTATCCGGTCGTCTGGACCCACCGGAAGTACCGCATGATCTATTTCAACATGGGCCACAACGACCTCGATTTCGAGAGCAAGCCCCCCAAGGACCTGTCGTCGACCTTCGGCAACGAGATCCAGGACAAACTGGTGTTGAATGGCCTCCTGTGGCTCGGCGGACGCGGCCCGGCCAACGGCGGCAAGAAGCGGGAGTGACGCCGGACGCCCGCGGGGAGCGGGTGCCTCCGGACCCTGTTGCCGGCCGCGGCACGAGGCGTCACGGACGGGTTCCGACGTGGCTCAAGGCGGGGAACCCGCGGCCTCTTTCAGCACGAATTCCATCGCCGCGCACGTGTCCTCATAGTTCGTTTCGTGCAGGCCTTCCGGCCGATGAAGGCTCAGCACTTTGTGCCGTCCCCGCTCCAACTTGCCGACCAACCGCAGCACGCTTTTCGCCGGCACGACGGCATCCTTTCCACCCGTCGTCACGGCGACCGGCATGGTGAAGCGCTCCGGCCACAACTCGGCGCTGCGTTTCCGGTATTCGCCGGGCACCTCCGATTTCGATCCGCCGAACGATTCGCCGATGGCGCCCTGGAAGCCCTCGTACTCCACGAGATTGGCGGTGCCGTTCTGGCTGCAGACGCCGGCGACCAATTCGGGATGCAACACCGCGAAAGTCAGCGCCGCGGTGCCGCCCATCGAACCGCCCGCGACGAACACGCGCCCGACCTTTCGACGCCGCTTCAGTTCCCCGATGATCTGCACCACGTCCGCCTCCGCCTTCGGGCCCATCCACGAGGTGGTCCCGCGATAGTCCGGCGACACCACGATCATGCCGTGCTTCGCGGCCACGTCGCGCACCGCCCTGCACTCGTCGCGTCCCTCCCGGAGGTACTGCCAGCGATCCGCGCCGTGCCCATGGAAGGCGATGACCACGTCGTTCGTCCTCGCGGTGTCGAAATCCGTTGGCAGCAGTTCGACATAGCGCTGCTCCGTGCCGTCGAGGCCGGACCTGAAGGCGATGTCCTGCGGACCGGACGCCACCGCCGGCAACCACAGCATCGCGAGGATCAACGGGAACCGGATCATGGGTTCGGGGATTGTATCGGTCTCCGGGTACCGGCCGCGGAGATCCGTGGGCGGTCGTTGTCGGGTTGGAACCGGAAAGGCGAAAGCGTCGCGCGCCCATCCTTACCGGCGACTGCCGGCCGCGATCTGGCGGGTGATCTCGAAGGCGACGTCCAGCGCCACCTTGGCCTGCGCGCCGCTCACCTTCGGCGATTGCCGCTCGCGCACGCACGACACGAAGTGCCGCAGTTCCAGCTTCAACGGCTCGTCCTTCGCGATCGGCACCGGTTCGCGCACGATGCGTCGCCCGGCGAATTCGCTCACGATCGCCGAGTCCCGCGCGGACAGGAGCTTCCTGAGCAACGACGACTCTTCCTCGCCGTCCACCGCCAACCGGTACAGGAAACCTTCCTGTGCCCGGTAATCGAGCGAGATGTAGCTCGGGCGCGCGCCGCCGCTGAACACCCGGATTTTCCGCATCCGCTCCGGCGAGATCCGGCTGGCGGTCAGGTTGGCGATGCAACCGTTGGCGAACCGCAGGCGCGCGTTGGCGATGTCCTCGCTCGCGGACAGCACGGGGATGCCCACCGCCTCGACCGATTCCAGGGGCGATTTCACGAAGGCCAGCACCACGTCGAGGTCGTGGATCATGAGATCCAGCACCACGCCGATGTCCGTGCTCCGCGCCGGATACGGCGACAGTCGGTGGCATTCGATGAACCGCGGTTCGGTCGCGGCCTCCTCGAGATAGCGGTAGACGGGATTGAACCGTTCGACGTGGCCGACCTGCAGCACCCGGGATTTCTCGTGGGCCAGGGCGACCAGGTCGGCCGCCTGCGCCGCGGAATCCGTCATGGGTTTCTCGACCAGCACGTGGCGGCCGGCATCGAGCGCGAGCCGGGCGAGTTCGTGGTGGGTCGACGTCGGCGTCACCACGCTGAGGGCGTCGCAGGCGGCGATGGCCTCGGCGACGGTGCGGAAGGCGGCCACCCCGTGTTTCGCGGCGTGTTCCGACGCCGATTCGGCGCGCGCGTCGTAGACGCCCGCGAACACGACCTCCCCCGCCCGGGCGAGCTCCGCGTAGATCCGCGCATGCTCTTTCCCGAGCGATCCCACTCCCAGAACGCCCACCGTGGGCAACCGTGACATGCGGGGAGAGTAGGCAGTGATCGGCGATCAGTAACCAGTATTCAGCAACCCGTGTTCGGAGCCTGGGCCTCCGGGTTGCCCCCCGGCCCCTTGAAGCGGCGGCGTTCCCAACCGAACCACACCGCGACCATCAGTCCCGACACGGTGCCGACGATGGGGACCGCCAGCTGGTTCGGGGGCTGGCATCCGAGCACGATCAGGAAAAGACAGCCCAGCATGGCCACCAATGCCAGAGGCCGGTACCAGACGCCCAGTTGCCACGGGCCCATGTGCCGCCAGTGCCGGCCGTACGCGAGGAATCCCGCCGCGACCGGCAGCACGTAGGAGATGTAGAGCAGCACCGTGCAGACCGCCGCGATGGTGCCGTACGGGACGAAGACCGTGAACGTCGCCGCCATTCCCGCCGTCACCCAGACCGCCGCCGCCGGCGATTGCGTCCGCGGATTCACCCGGCGCAGGAATCCCGAGGCCGGCAACCCGCCGTCGCGCGCGAACGCGTAGGTCATGCGCGAGGCCGAGGTCAGCGCCGCCAGGCCGCACAGCCATTGCGACGCCACGATCCCGGCCAACAGCGCCGTCGACAGCCATCCGGGAAGCACCCGGCGCATCACCCATGGCACCACCGCGCCGCCCTGGTCCACGCCCGCCCCCACGTCCGGCAATGCCAGCAGGATCGCGATCGCCATCGCCCAACCGGCAAGACCCGACACCCACACCGCCCGCACCAGGCTCCGCGGGACGGTGCGCGCCGCGCCGATGGTTTCTTCCGCCGTGTGCGCCGACGCGTCGAAGCCCGTGATGGTGTACGCCGGCCACAGCAACCCGAGGCAAAACACCCAGGCCAGATTCGCGTGGCGCGGCAACGCCGCCGCGTCCACCGGTCGCCCGCTCAGGTTCTCGAACCGCCACAGGCGCGTCCAATCGTGCGACGGCGCCGCCGCCAGCAGCGCCAGGGTCAGCACGGCCGCGACCGCGAGGATCAGCCAACCGGAGAGATCGGTGAGCCGCGTGGTCCAACGCGTCCCGAAATGGTTCAGCAACGCCTGCACCAGGGTCATCGCCACGATCCCCGTGGTCCGACCCCAACCGCCCCAGACACCCGACAACTCCACGCCGCAGACCGAGGCCAGGAAG
>Ga0114969_10004631_pt1 | contig 10865 bp, 8 predicted proteins | sample M_130807_MF_Meta_FD_87316 | JGI IMG/M metagenome (GOLD analysis project Ga0114969, IMG submission 87316) | Freshwater microbial communities from Lake Montjoie, Canada to study carbon cycling - M_130807_MF_MetaG | ecosystem: Environmental > Aquatic > Freshwater > Lake | place: Lake Montjoie...
CCGCCAATCGCACTCAATTTAGTAGCTTGTGGTCCAGATGGACTGCCATCCCTAGCGTACCGCACGCTGTTGGTGCAGGAACTTCTACGCCACGGAGTAATGATGCCGTGGGTTGCTGTTTCTCAATCTCATGGTGCAATAGAGTTAGATTTGACGGTATATGCGTTTGACGCCGCATTAAAAATTTATTTACAGGCGCTTGAGTCTGGTTGGGAAAAGTATTTAGTGGGAAGCCCGGTCTGTCCCGTATTCCGAGCGAGGAACTGATAGTGGCTCTACCTGTGCTGCCAAACGTCCCACCAGTATTGAGCCTCAAGGGTCGCGTTGTTGCGGTCACGGGCGGCGCAGGCATTCTTGGCACACACTTCTGCCGCGGTTTCGCAGAAGCTGGCGCAGCGGTCGTGGTGATTGATTTAGATTTGGGGGCTGCGGAGCGCGTTGCGAAGGACCTCGGTGGTCGAGCTCGCGGCTTTGCTTGCGACGTATCTAACCCGTCCTCGGTTACCACTTGTGTGGATGGTGTGCTCACGGAATTTGGTCGCATCGATGCGCTGCACAACAACGCTGCCACTAAGACCGACGATGTACGCGCGTTTTTCGAGCCCTTCGAAGGGTACTCACTAGAAACATGGCGCAAAGTGATGGCGGTCAACGTCGACGGCATGTTCCTCATGGCACAGTCAGTCGGGAGGCATATGGTGGAACGTGGCGGTGGCGGCGCGATTCTGCAAACTGCGTCGATCTACGGCCTCGTTGGTCCCGACGATCGGATTTATGAGGGCTCTGAGTACCTCGGTGGGCCGATCAACACTCCTGCTGTTTACTCGGCTTCAAAGTCCGCCGTGATCGGACTAACGCGATGGCTTGCGACCTACTGGGCGCGCCATGGGATCCGAGTCAATACACTTGTCCCAGGCGGGGTCTCAAGCGGCCAGAACAGCCGATTCTCCGAACTCTACTCTGCACGCGTTCCGCTAGGTCGCATGGCCGCGGCGCAAGAGATGGTGCCCGCCGCCGTCTACCTTCTCTCCGACGCATCTTCGTACGTCACTGGCCAAGCGCTCGTGGTAGATGGGGGCTGGACGTGCTGGTGAGTATCGCGCATACGAGCGGAGTGTGCGGGTCGAGAAGTTCGTGAGGCGTTCGGTCGCGCTGATTAAGTTGGTGGAGTTCAGTGCGCGTGCGCTATTGATGATGCTTTGCGTCTACCTGTTGCCAACGGCCGAGGCGGTCCAGTTCGGTACGGTAATGCTCTTTGTGGGGCTCTTTGGGTTTCTCGCGGGCTTCGAGCGTTATGTGGATTTGCAACGCCGGTTGCATGCGCTTTCCAAAGCGGACGCGGACGCGGCGACCGTGTCTTTCGGACGCATGGTCGCGGTTAGTTACATCGTGCTACTCCCGCTCATGTATGCATCGCTGCGACTCGTCGGCACCGTACCATCGAGTCTAGCAGTCATTGCGATAGTGGTGGCGGTGGTCGAGCATTTATCTCAAGAGTGTTACCGCATAGTGTTAGTCACGCAGCGGAATCGGTTACTGCTGATCGCAAGCGCGGGGAAGACGCTAGCCATACTCGCGGCGGTCTGCGGAATCATCTGCGTAAAGTCTTTGTCGATCGAGTCCGTACTTTGCTGGTGGGCGGTGATTGGCGGGGTGTGGCTTGTGTTAATCGCCGTGTTAGTTCGACCAATAGTTCGCTCGGGTTTGGGAGGCGAGTCGATCGGTCTGAGGATGCAGTATGCACGCTCGGGACGGCACTTCGCGATCGGCCTAGTAGCGATCCTCGCTGTGCAGACCGACCGTTTCGTCGCCATCAACGTCTTGGGGGTCGAAGACTTAGCGCAGTACTTCCGTGCGGTCATGACCGCGGGCGTCGCTTACCAGATACTTACGTTCGGCTCGTTCAACCGGATCGCGCTTGATGCTTACCGCAGCTTGAAGCGCGGCGAGCACGGGGCGGTGCGCGTAGCGTTCCGCCGCGAACGGGTGGCGTATCTGCTCGTACTGCTCGCAGTGCCACTGGTCACCGAGGCGGCGCGCCGCTTCCTGGGGATCCCGTGGATAGAAGCCACCGTGCCGACGTTTGCTGTCGTCGCGCTCGCGTGTGGATCCTCGCTCGTGCGCGGGTTGGCGGACTTCGAGTCGATCGTCCTTAACAATCTGCACTTAGAGTCGCGCATCCTCGCCTTGAACGCGCTCGGCGCGTGCGCCACCGCCGCGACGGCGGCAATTCTGGGTAGCGCGTTCGGGGTGTGCGGGGTGCTCGCCGGTAGCGTAACTGGGTCGTGCATCGTGGCTGTAGCGGTGTGGTACTCCGCGCGGCGCGGTCTCGCTCATTTACGGGCTAAAGCGCGGCGAGCGTAGGCCTCGGCCTGCTCTGGTCGGAAGAACGCGCGTTCACTGCGGAGCGGAGAATCGTCGCGGACGAATGCGATGTCGATCTGCGCCATCGCGCCGTCGAGCGAGCGAAAATGACCCTCGAGCGCTTCGTAGCAGCGGAAGCCGCGATGCGCCATCGCGGATATCACTTGGTCGATTTCGGGTGCACCCTTACGGAATTGGTGGAAGCTGGTCTCAATAATGGCGATGTCAACTTGACTGAGGAGCCGCTCGGCGCCGGCGAGCACATCGAGCTCGGCACCCTGCGTGTCGATCTTGAGGAGGCAAGGTCTTGCGATGTCAAGTGGAATCATCGCATCGAGGCGTCGTACCGGGACGCGCACGCGACGTCCGTCGAGCGCCTCGCCTTCCCATTGGCGGTAGGCACTCGAGCCGGAGACGTCGTCATGCACGAAGAAATCTATCTCGCCATCCTCGGCGCCTGCCGCGACGTTGAAGCACGTGGCGCCGATCTGGCGCTCAAGGCGCTCAAGCAACGGGCGGCACGAGGGCACCGGCTCTACCAGGAAGAACTTCGCGTCCGGCAGTGATGAGTACAGCTTCGGCGTACCGAATGCGACCCCAATATCGACCACCGTTCGGGGCGTTATGCCTGCTCTGCGGAGGTGAGCGATGAAGGCCCCAAAATCGCGGGTGGGCGCCGACCAACTAGCGATGCGCAGACCGGTTGGAGCAATGCACACATTCGCTACGGCGAGCGCGGTTTGTAGGATTCGTTTCATGGGAGTATTTTTTTGTTGAATTTAATGTCCAAGGTACAAAATAGAATTAAGTTACGCATTTCGTAGCGGGAGAGTATATTATAATTTATGAAAAGCGATCTAATCTCTCATAAAGGTATCACTTCTAACGCCACGTCCAAGGAATCGACTCAGTCCTGCTGTGTGCCACCACCTCCATCCGTGACGCCGTTTGTCGCGCTAACTGGAACGGGCCCGCATGAATGGATCGGATACGACTCGCACCCGGCATACGCCGGCCGCGCTACAGGCTTCGCAGGTCGTCTGCGCTCGACCGCCGTATTCCTGCGCTATTTTTCGCTCATCCTCAGCAAGCGCGCCATCTCGTACGAGTTAATCCCTGCCCACGTGCGCAAGCGCGGCGGCATTCCGTTTGCGAGGGTAGCGTTCGCCAACATGCGCCGAAAGCTCTTTGGTGGCAGCGTCGTGGACTCCGCCAAGGAAGAGTGCCCAATCGCCGGCGCCCTGTCGCGCGACGGCATCTGCGTTTTGCGGCTCGAGCCGAACATGTTCGCTCCGATCGCTGCCAAGGCGTCGCCTATTTTAAATGATCTTCGTCGAATGCGTGGCGAGCGTACGACGGGTGGGCGTGACTTCTCGGAATCCCGCGCCTCTGCGCTCCGAACCACCAGCGAGGGACTCTTTCACGCCGTCGAAAGTATGTTGCGCGACAGCGGAGCGCTCGCGGGAATTTCGGCTTACATCGGTCGAGAGGCACGGCTCGTGGATGTCAATCCTCAGATCAACAACCCGTCCGATGACTTCTGGGCTCGTACATTTCCTGACATGCCGGCATTGGAGCGTCCCTGTAGTTACGTACACAAGGACGCCTCGGGCGGCGACATTAAGGCGATGATCTACCTGTCAGATGTGGGCGAGCGCTCCGGCCCGTTCATTTTTGCAGTCGGTTCGCACCCGCCGCGTCGCACGCGGCTGGCGGACTGGGTGGAGGAGACCAACGACCAGTCTGGCTTCTCGGGTACCAATCCTGATGTGCGCGCCCGCTTTATGTCGCTCCCGCGTCTCATGCGCCGCAAGTGTGCCTTCGGCAACGACGTTCGCCCGGGCAGCGAGTTTGCCGCACGAATTCTGCGCTCAGAGTGGGGGATTCTCGCCTCCCGTGGGCACCTCGTGATGTTCGACACCAAGGGTTTCCACCGCGGCGGCATGGTGACCGAAGGCGAGCGAGCGGTGATCACGTGCGTGATTGGCTGAAGCGAATCCCATGATGCGAACAAGCCCTCGATTTCTACCGCTCATTGGCACGGCACTGCTCACGATTGCTGCGATCATCACGGTCCGAGTCGTCCAAGCGGAGGCGCCATCTCCGCAGCAGAGGTTTGACTTCGGCAAATCCGAGTCGCTTGCCCCATGGCTGTCTTGGATGCCCACAAAGAAGGTCTCGGATGGTGTCGAAATTAGGCTACCGGGTCTAGTTGACATGAATCATCTCGACGGCATCGGGCCGATCTATCTCATAGCGCATTTGCCGATGGTGGAGTTTGATAAGATCTCAAAATCTTGCGACTTGCGCGATGCCGAGATAGTGCTTGAGGTCCGCACCAAAGACCTAGACCTTGCTGGCGGTCGAGTCTGCTGGTGGATTGTCTCCGAAATTCCAAAGCAGATCTGTGATCCGGCCTATCCTTGGCAGCAGACTAACTGGGCCCTCACCGGACGCCACGTCGCACTCTCAGCCGACTCAAGCGAGCAGGCACAGGTGATCACAACCATACTCTCGCCGGATCCTTCGCTTTGGACGTATGCCGGGACGAATGACACTGTGCCCTGGGCGGGGCGCTACCGAGAGTTTCCAATCGCTCGTTCGCTAGCGTCCTCTAACGGATCGCTACACCTAGTGGTCGTCGGCTGCGATCCTAGCCGCATGCCCTCCGGCAGCATCACGCTCCGTTCCATCGCGATCCGCGTTGCTGAGCCAACTCTGTGCCCGAAGGCTGAGGATGTTGAACGCGTAATTGTGGCCGGTGATTGGGTCGCTGCACGCCCAGTGCTTGAGCGCGCCGCTGCGGAGGGGCAGTCCGGTCCAGCATTCCACCTAGGCAACGCGCTCAAGTACGGGTTTGGAGGTGAGATTGACTATCATCGTTCATTCGCCTATTACGCTGCTGCGGCTCACGATGAGCCAGAGGCCGCGATTGAGCAAGCAGATCTTCTCATGAAGGGGCTCGGAGCAGCGCAGGACTATCACGCCGCGATTCGCCTACTGTCCCGCGAGCGAGTTCGTGAGTTACCGCGCGCTAAGTACCTGCTCGGAATAATCCATTGGCGCGGCAAGGGGATGCCGGTGGACCTTGCCGGTGCCCGCGAACTCTTGGAATCCGCGGCGGACCGTGGACAGGACATCGCCATGATCCCCGCGGGCTTTGTTTGTATGGAGCTTGGAGATGCTGAGCAGGCTTACCGTTGGCTCACGCTCGTGAAGACGCGTTACGCCGCCACGATCAAGCCGATGATGGATATCGTTGACATCCGGATCGCAGTGCTCGCCGAGGCTATTCCCAAGGTACGGCGGAATTCGCTGGATTCCGAGGTGGCCAATTGGCCATCACATCAGTTCAGTGCAGTGAAACATCCCGAGTGAACTCGGGATTTGCGGCGATCCACTCGACCGTGCGTTGAACCCCCTCGCGGCGCGTGAACGGCTGCGGTCCGCAGAGCGCCCGCAGAGCATCTGTACGCACTCCCATGTCAGCAAGCATGTTGCCGAGACGGTACGAGTGCAGCGGGAATCGGATGCCGACGGCCATCGCCACGTCGCCAGTGAGCGCCAGTGCGCGCAGTAGCGGCAGTGGCACCTGTCGCACGGGTCGTGCCCCCCACGCTTCACGGATCTCCTCCGCGAACTCCAATAGGTCGTACGGCTCGGCGTCGGCGAGGTAGAGCGTTCGTCCGGCGGCGCTTGGCTCAAAGAGGAGGCGCGTCATGTCGTGTGCCGCATTGCCTACGTACCCCCATGCCTTGCGGATACGCTGACTCGAGGGATGCACGTATAAGCCACGCCGGATGGTGCGGAAGAGTCCTTGGTACTTCACGCCGAACCACGGTCCCCAGATTGATGTCGGTCGTACGATCGTCCACTCGATTCCTGTCTGAGCGGCGCGGACAATTCTCTCCGCCTCTACTTTGCTGGCGCCGTAGGCGTTGGATGGCGCCACATCAAACTCGTGAGCGGGCACACGGTCGATCGGGTTTACGAGCTGGCTTGAGGCTAGCAACATGCGCCGTGCACCAGCGCGCTCGGCGGCCCGAAGTACGTTCGTGGTGCCCTCGGTATTAGCGCAGTAGTCCCCGAGAAGTCGGCCATCGATGTCCGTGCGCGCTGCAAGGTGGCAGACGACATCAGGCCGGAGCCGTTGAAAGGCGTCTTCCAGTGCCGTGGGGTCCATGATGTTTATGTCGACTCGCCACGGCGCGGCCGCGAGGTCGCGTACCTCAGCGATGTCAAGGTTGGTGGCCTCGTGCCCCTGCGCGCGAAGCAGCGCTACCACGGAGGTGCCGATGAAGCCCGAGCCGCCGGTGACAATCACTCGGGCCATCGGGCCTGCTCCATTGAAGGCTTCGCAGGCGCGATGCGTCCCTCGGCGATCCACTGCATGGTGCGCTCATACCCGTCGGCGAGCCGCACGACGTTGTCCGGGTCGAGCCCCACTGGATTCGTGATCCGATCGACGATTGTCCCCTCAAAGCTGTTGCTCAGGATCCACGCAACGAGGCGGATGTCATGCTCCAGGTCTGGCACCGGAGCGGGCAACCGCAGTAGCGCCGCTACTTCCGACGGGTGACGGACTAGCGTGACGGTGGAGAAGCCATCCATGAAGGTCGAGCCAAGCACCGCGGCGCGCTTGCCGTACGTCGCCGCCTCCATCGCGATAGTGCCAGTGATGCACGCCACCAGTTCCGCGCGCTGCAGTAGCCCATGGCTGTCGACGCGCGGGTCAATCAGGCGTACGCCCGGCAGGCGCTTGAAGCGACGGAGTGCCGATGGTCCACGCAGGCCGAGCGCGCTCGGGTGCTCCTTCACGTACAGATGGACGCCGACGGGTAGGCATCGCGCGAGCGCCTTTGCCACCTCGTACTGGTTTGTCCAGTGAGGTGCCTCCACGTCGATCGAGTGTTCGGGTTGATAGTTTAGTGTGAACAGCACGAAGCGATCACCCTCCACCGGAAGTTCGAACAGTCCCTTCCACTGCGCACGGTTCAGGCGGTGGTTCACCGCGATCATGTGGTATTTGTGAACCGTCAGCATGTCCCACAGTCCGTATATATGTCCATCGTGTCGCCGGCGCACCAGCAAGCGGTACGTGATGCCGCGAACGATGCTTTGCATGAAGCGCTTGCCGAATCCAGGCGCTTTTGCCTTATCGGTGAGGAAGGGCATGCGCTTGCGCTCGCGAATCTGCCGCCAAACATCTCTCGCTTGGGCAAGTTCTTCCTCAGAGACTTTGGATGGTGTCGGCGCGCCAGTGCACAGCGGAGAACTCTCCACGTCGGAGTTCCAGATCGCAAAGCGCTGGACAGGGAAGCGGATGTCGAACGGCGCGCCGTAGTGCCGACCAGTTGCGCGACAGATGAGGAGCGCCACCAAGTCGTGCGTGCAGGTGGGCTCGCCGCTCACAAAGTCGATGTGGTGGCGATCTAGAAACTCCTCGATGCGGCGGAAGCAGTACGCCGCGTAGTGCAGCATCTCGTTCCACGGACGTTCCCGGAGGAATCGGTCCATCATTAAGAAGTGCTTGAGCGAGAGCCCAGTGCGCTGCTCGTACTCCGAGATTCGGCGTACGGCATTTTCATCTAGCGGTTGGGCGAGCGCTTCGTCGATGCGCAGCCACAGGATGTGGTCCTCTGGCACGCCGCGAGCGAGGCACAAGTCGAGATACTGTTTGGGGGTGACGATGTGGAAGACGCGCAACCCGCGCTCGGCAAGTTGCTCCCCGATTGCGACCCACGACTCGGTCCGTTCCCACATGGAAGAAAAGCAAACCGATGGCGTCGACTCTTGATTGCGTTGGATCACTATAACGGCAATGTTAACATACACATCGCTTGCACATCGTTTAAGATGTCGGCGAATCTACCCATGGCTAGGCTAACTTTGCAACTACCGCCACGCGCCCGCCTTCGGGCTCTTACTTCACCGTGGTTCCTGCTGTTTGCGGTGTCCATTGGAGGTACAGCGCTTGCGCTCATAGGTCCGGTCGCCCAGTTGCCTTCCATCTCTTGGTCGGGAGCAGGTCTGCGGGCGTTGTGTCTCGTTGTGTTCTGGTTTGCCTACGGCGTTGGTAAGCGAATCAGTCTTCGAGTCCCGACTCGTTCGCCGTCTGGGCTAGAGCCCGCACACGGGTGGATCACGGTATTACTCTTGGTTGGGATTGTCGGTGCCGCGCTGCAAGTCGCAACCAAACTTGATGTAATTGATGGCCTCGACCTCTCTAGTATTTTTGAATTACGCAACCAGCGAGCCATGCAACTTGCAAGCGCTGAGCGCCCGGCATCCGCAGGATGGGCGGCGGTCGGATTCCTCACATATCCAGCCGGTGTTGTCGGCCTGTGCGCAGTTTTTCGGTGGTACGAGCGGATGTACGTGGGTCGAGTGGCGCTCGCCGCGGCGTTCGGCGCGAGTTTGATGCTAATGACGCTGCTCATGGGCGGCCGGGGTCCGCTGTTTTCGTGCGCGGCGCTATTGGCGGGTGCCGCTGTGCTCCGAGTCATCGATGGTCTGCCAGTATTTCCGCGATCTCGGGCTCTGCGATGGTCGGCGGTCCTAGCCGTTATAGGATTTTTGGGCTATAGCACAATCATCTGGACGGTCCGTTCGGACGCAGTTCAGTTAGACACGGAGCAGTTCTTGGTCCATGCGGAAAGTGCATGGGGCATGACTGTGAGGCCCGGATTTCGCGATGCCGTTGAGCCGATTCTTGGGATCGATGGTGTGCGCGCACTAGCCGTGACATCTTTTTACTTTAGCCAGTCGACAGCCATCCTTGAGCAAATCATTGCGGCCCCGGCTAGCGCGCCGATGTGGGGTATGTATGAAGCTGATGTAGTAGCTGCGACTTATCGAGTTATGGCGGGAGTTGATGCAAAGCTCCTTGTAGACGGCAATCAGAGGCTGCTCGACGCGAATATTTATGGCTTTTTCTCTGGAGCTTGGGGCGGTTTAGTCATCGACTTCGGCTATGCGGGTGCGATGGCAGCAATAACTGCTTGGGGATGGATGGCTGGGCGAGCCTGGGGTGTTGCGCTCCGCGCTCCGGGTGCGCCCGCCGCGCTGATGCTCGCCTTCTGGCTTGCAGCGAGCATTTGGAGTTTCGCAACGCCGCCGCTTGGGTTCTCCAATGCTGCAGTGATATTCGCTTGGTTCATAGTCTTCGCGGTTTTCGCGCGCCCCTCCCCGAACCGCCAGAACAGCGCTAAGGTCGATGCTACGCAGTTTCAGATCCGTTCCAGGCAGTTAGCAGCGCAATAGCCATGGGCAAGACATTTATTATCGCTGAGTTCTAAATGAACCTATTTGGTAGCCGAGAACCTGCTCGCACAATATCTGGAAGGTCTTGCAATACGCCATCTGTTTTGGCAGGCTATAAAATTCATCAGGATTGTGATTCGTCTTGGCAACGGAATAGAAGTTGACCGAATTGAGATGTTTAATAATGTTTATTATGTGTGGCTCTGTTATTTTGCGGGCCTAATATTTTAATGATTCGCCAAAGCCAGATCCTCTGGCCTTCCCACATCAAGCCAAGGTTCATGCATTGGATAGGCCACAGTACGGATTTGTTTTTCGTGTAGGCGTCGAAAAAGCGTTGGCATATCGCATCGTTCATCTTTGGAAAGTTCGCTCATTGTCATTGGATTAAGAGCGTACACGCCAGCATTAATGTGGCTCTTAGCAATTGGTTTTTCTTCAAAGCCAATAATTTCAACGCCATTGGTTTGAACTACTCCAAATGGGTGTTGCCACTCATGCACGCGTACGGCCATGGTGGCAGCCGCTGAGTGCCTGATATGAAAGTCGAGCAACTCGCCGTAGCGAATGTCGGTTACAACGTCGCCATTGGTAACTACAAACGGCGCGTCTGGCAGTGGATTGAGTAGCGCGAGAGCGCCGGCTGTGCCCAGCGGGGACTTTTCCTTCAGGTAATTAATCTGAATACCCAATCGATTGCCATTACCAAAGTGTTCCTCGATCATGTGTCCGAGATAATGTATTGCCAGGACAAAGTGGTTGAATCCTTCAAGTTTGGCGCGCTCAATAATATGCTCAAGCATGGGTTTGCCCGCAACAGGCAACATTGGCTTGGGGCAATTCTCCGTATATGGACGTAATCGCGTGCCCATTCCACCAGCCATAATCACCATGATATTTGGGCGCAGCAGCGGAGTAGTAATTTCATCCCAAAGATGCACGCCAACGACATGGTGATTTTCATCCACCACAGGAACCTGAAGAATTTTGTTTGCGGTCATGAGTTGCATGACCATTTCTCGCCCCATGTGCGGTGGTACGACGAAAGCGTTGTGATGAACAATGCCTGCGATGGGACTGCTGAGATCGAGACCTTTGAGCAAACCCCTGCGAATATCACCGTCTGAGATTGTTCCAAGAAGGGCTCCAGCTTCATTCACTACAAGAACAATTTTGATTGCTACTTGATCAAGGTTGGCAATTGCTTGTTGAATGGTTGAATCCAAAGGCAGAATGGC
>Ga0114969_10004635_pt1 | contig 10857 bp, 10 predicted proteins | sample M_130807_MF_Meta_FD_87316 | JGI IMG/M metagenome (GOLD analysis project Ga0114969, IMG submission 87316) | Freshwater microbial communities from Lake Montjoie, Canada to study carbon cycling - M_130807_MF_MetaG | ecosystem: Environmental > Aquatic > Freshwater > Lake | place: Lake Montjoie...
GGGGCGGCGCCGGTGCGACGGTGGAGATGGCTCAGACCGAGGTCGCGGCCTGGCTCGCCGGCGAGATCTATCTCCAGGGTCCCCTCGGCGCCGGGCCGGCGACACCGGCCGGCAACGCGGCGGCATTCGCCTGCCCGCACGGGGTCTTCCCCGCGGCCGGCCGCGATCGCTGGTGCGCGATCGCAGTGGTCGGCGAAGCGGCCTGGCAGGCGCTGCGCCGCGCGCTCGGCTGGTCGCTCGACCCGTCGCTCGAGAGCCTTGCGGGACGCCTCGCGCGACGCGGGTCCGTCGAGGCACGCCTCGCCGAGTGGACGCGCATGCGCTCGCCGGAAGAGGCGGCGGCCCTGCTGCAATCGGCCGGCGTCTCGGCGATGCCGGTGCTCTCGGCACTCGACCTACGCGCCGACCCGCACCTCGCCCATCGCCATGCCCTCGTGTCGATTGACGAACCGGAACTCGGGCGCGTGCTGCACTGCGCGAACCCGATCCGGGCGAGCCGGCCGCTCGGGCGAGCCGCCGGCGCCGCACCGCGGCTCGGCGCCGACACCGACGCGGTCCTGCGCGAGGTGCTCGGACTCGACGACGCGAGCCTGCGGCGGCTCCGGCGGGAGGGCGTGTGCTTCTGAAGGGTGCGTCGGGATGCCATGCCGGCGCCGGCGATCGTCGCCCTCAGGAGAGGCGCAACGCCAGGAGCTGCGCGGGATTCGACAGCCCGATCGGCCAGACGAGCGTGTCGCCGGCGACCGCCGGCCAGCCGTTGATGCCGCCGGGCGCCGTCCACCTCCAGGCCGTCGCGCCGGTGCGCCGGTCGAGGGCCAGAATCTCGCCCTGGAAGGTGCCGGTCAGCACCAGGTCGTTCACGACCGTCGCACCGCCGAACGGGTCGCCCGGGACCTCCACGTCCCAGAGAATCGCACCGGTCGCGGCATCCAGCGCCACCATCTCGCCGTTCATCGTGCCGATGTCGGAGCCGAAGTAGCCAGGGCGGTTCGGGTAGTAGGTGCTCGGCGCGTTGATGACCGCGACATAGACGACGCCGTCGGCATGGGCCGGCGGCGTGATCACGCCGCCGAAGGTCCCGGGCAGGACGACCGTGGGGCCGGTGAGCGAGGTCAGGTCGTCGTTCACGTGCTTGCCGACCGCCGTGTCCCAGAGCACCGCACCGGACTCGCGTTCGTAGCCGAGCACGCGACCGAGCTTCCCGGTGCCAACGACGATCGTCTGCATGCGGCCGCCGATCTTCGCGTCGACGATCATCGTGTGGATCAGGTCGTGGTCGAAGATGTCGTGCTCGATCGCCTGCTGGTACCACTGCAGGGCACCGCTCTTCGCGTCGATCGAGACCGTGCACTCGGTGTAGAGATTCGGGCCCGGGCGGCTTGTGCCGTTGGGGTACTGCGCCGTCCCGGGAAACGGCGAGGGATTGGCGATCCCCCAGAACATCCGGCCCGACCGCGTGTCGATCGACGGCGGGAACCAGGCGCCGCCGCCCGAGTTCACCTGCGGGTTGCCCCAGATGTCGGGCGAATCCACCGTATCGAATGTCCAGTCGATCGCGCCGGTCGCCTGGTCGAGCGCGTGCAGGACGCCGGCGTCGCCGCCGACGTAGATCCCGTCGAGGCTCACCGGGACCGTACTCGCGTAGACCCGGTCGTCCCAGACCTGCGGCTGGATGTCGATGCCGTCGGTCGTCGTCCGGACGATGCTCTTCTCCCAGAGCGTCGCGCCGGTCGCGGCGTCTAGCGCCTCGATCCGCTCCATGCCCTTGCTCGCGAAGACCTTGCCCCAGCCGACGGCGACCCCGTTGGGGCCGATCGTCGCGCCGCCGGGCGCCGTCTGCCAGCGCACAGCGCCGGTGGCGAGATCGATCGCGCGGACGACGGAGGTCAGGTCCTCGAGGTAGACGGTGTCGCCGAGGATGAGCGGCGTCGTCGAGGCGTTGCCGTAACCGCCGGTACCGGGCAGGTCCACCTTCCAGGCCGGGGCCAGACGAGCGACGCTCGAGGAGTCGATCGCGGTGTCGAAGCTCGCGCGCGAGTTTCGGTAGTCGCGGCCGGGAAGCGGCCAGTCGCGCGCCGCAGCGACCACCTCGGGCGGCGCGCCGCTCTCGCCGGCGGGCGTCCCGCTCTCGACCTGCGAGCAGGCGGCCAAGGTGACGAGGGCGAACAAGACGAGCGGCGCGCGACGACGGTACATCGAAAGACCTCCACGGATCCGCGCTGCGGCTTCCCGTGGCTGGGAAGGCACGACGTGCATCTTCCATGGATTCCATCACGGCCGGCGTTTCCCGACAAATCGGAGAAGCCGGGCGGAGCGCCGACTCGTCGGTCCGGCCGGGTCACGCGAATCCGGAGAAGTCCGCTCTCAGGCTTGCGGTGCGAGCAGGCGCGCCAACTGCCGCAGGCAATCGGTTTCGCCGAGCAACCCGACCAGGCGATCGTTTTCGACGACCGGGAGACAGCCGATCCGCCGCTGCAGCATCATCTCGACCGCACTGCCGAGATCGGCATCGGGATGGGCGGTGACCACCTCGGTGGTCATCATGTCGCGCAGGCGCAGGGGCCGCGGGGCCGCCGTCGCGTCGCCCCCCCGCCCGATTGCCGCCTCGACCCCGGCGCGGAACAGGTCGCGCTGGGAGACGATGCCGACCAGCCGCCCATGCGACAGCACCGGGAGGTGGCGGATGCGGTCCATGCGCATCAGGCCGTCGGCGACGTCGATCTCGGCCGTGTCCTCCAGCGTGACCACGTCGCGCTGCATCAAGTCGCGCACCTGCATGGCCTCCAGTTAGCCACCCGGGCGGACCCGCCGCCAGCCCGGAGCGAAGCCGCGACGGGGGGCTCTCGACTTTCGCGGCCACAAAGGCGACACCAAGGGCCATGGCGGAGCCCCGACTGCGACCGTGGACGGCGAGCGAAGAGCGCGTGGCCAACGTCGTCATCAAGGCGATGACGGCCGCGAACACCTGGGTCTATCGCCTGACCGGCGGGCGCGTCGGCGGCAAGTTCCGGCGCGGCGCGCCGGTCTGCCTGCTGACGACGATCGGACGACGCTCCGGGCAGCCGCGCACGGTCGCCCTCCTCTACCTCGAAGACGGCCGCGACGTGATCGTGGTCGCCTCCAAGGGCGGCATGGCAAAGGACCCGCTGTGGTACCGCAACCTCGCCGAGAGTCCCGAGGTGAAGATCCAGATCGGCAGCGTCGAGCGGCCGATGCGCGCGAGCCGGGTGAACGACCGCGAGAAGGACGCCCTCTGGCCGCGACTCGTCGCCATGTACAAGGACTTCGACGACTACCAGGGGCGCACCGCGCGCAACATCCCGGTGGTGCGACTGACGCCGGCCTGATCGGCCGGGATCGATCCGGGAGGAAGACGATGCGATTCGCGACGCTCGCGACGGCCGCGCTCTTGCCAGCGGCCCTGGCGGCCGGCTGCTCCGTCAAGGCGGTGCCGATCTGGGGCCGCGACGGCAACCCCTACCAGTACGTGCAGTGCGACGGCCTCTTCAACTCGCTCGACGACTGCTATGCCGCGGCGGCCACCCGTTGCCCGCAGGGCTACCGGATCGTCGAGAACGTGGCGCCGCGCGACTACTACAACTCGAGCCTAGTCATCGCCTGCAAGTAGGTCGCCATGCTCTCCTCGATGGACGACTACCCGCTCCACCAGGTCGCCGAGCCGATCCGGCACGCCGGGACGAGCGATCGCAACTTCTACGACCGCTACTACTTCAACCTGCATGCCTCGAGTGACGACCTGTTCATGGTCATGGGTCTCGGGCAGTACCCGAACCTAGCGGTGCAGGACGCGTTTGCGGTGGTGCGCCGCGGGGATCGCCACGTCGTCGTGCGCGCCTCGCGCGAACTCGGCGACCGGATGGACACGAGCGTCGGCCCGTTCCGGGTCGAGGTAATCGAGCCGCTGCGCAAGCTGCGCTTCCTGCTCGAGCCGAGCGAGCACGGCCTCGCCTGCGACCTGGTGTGGGAGGGTGCGATCCCGGCCTTCCTCGAACCGCGCCAGTACCTGCGCCGGCACGGCCGGGTGCTCTTCGACACCCAGCGCTTCGCCCAGACCGGCACCTGGTCAGGAACGCTCGAGGTGGGCGGCGAGCGCTTCGCGGTGACGCCCGACCGCTGGAAAGGCACGCGCGACCGCTCCTGGGGCGTGCGCCCGGTGGGCGAGCCCGAGCACCCCGGCATCCGCCAGGGCGAGGGGCAGATGGTCGGGATGTGGAACTACGCCCCGATGCAATTCGACGACTACTCGATCCTCTACATCGTGCAGGAGGAGCCCGACGGGAAGCGGCCGATGGAGGAGGCGATGCGCCTCTGGCACGACCCGTCGCGTGCGCCGGAATGGCTCGGGCGGCCGGAGTATGAGCATGAACTCTTGCCCGGCACGCGCATGATCGAGAAGCCCTCGCGCCTCCTCTTTCCCGACGCACCGGGCGGCCCGATCGAGATCCGCGTGGTGCCGCTCACCCACTGCTTCGTCGCGGTGGGCACCGGCTACGGCATGGACGCCGACTGGAAGCACGGCATGTGGCAGGGGCCGCTCGTCGTTCAGGGCCGCGAGTGGTCGATGCAGGAACTCGCGTCGTGGGGCTGGTTCGGGATCGTCGACCACGCGGCGCGCTTCGAACTCTCCGGTCCGGGCGAGGAGCGGCGCGTGGGCTTCGGCCTGCACGAACACGGCTTCTTTGGTCCGTTCCCCAAGTACGGGCTCTGAGCGACCCGGCCACCCCCTCCTTGCACGTCTTCGGCCCGTGTCCGTCGCGCCGGCCCCGGGCGTTGGTCGCTCGGCGTGGATCTGGTTGAAGACGGCATGCGCCGTCGCGCGATCGTCCCGGCACTCCTGCTCCTCGCGATCTGCGGCGCGGCCTTCGTGCTGCGCACGACGCACGCTCCCGAGGTGTTCACCGGCGACGGGGTCGTGTTCGCGGAGAACGACCCGTACTACCACATGCGGCGCGTGTTCCAGGTCCTCGCGGACTTTCCGCGGGTGCCCGCGTTCGACCGCTGGCTCGATCACCCCGTCGGCACGCCGGTCGTCTTCGCGCCGCTCTTCGACCTCGGCATCGCGGCGCTGGCCAGGGCGCTCGGGCTCGCGGGCGACAGGCGCGCCGTCGAGACGATGGCCGCCCTCGTGCCACCACTCCTGGGCGCGCTCACCTGCCTGCCGACCTACGGGCTCGCCTTCCTGACCACCTCGCGTCCGGCCGCGCTGCTCGCGGCGGGCATCCTCGCACTCGTCCCGGCCCACATCTGGTACTCCCGGCTCGGCTTCGTCGACCACCATGTGGCCGTCACCCTGCTCGACGTGGCGATGTGCGCATTCGCGCTGCGCGCACTCGGCATCGGCCGCCGAAACAGGACCGCACGCGTCGCGTCTTCGGTCGAGCCGCTCTTCACGGGACTCGCCATCGCGACGCTCGCCGCCGGCGTGCTCACCTGGAACGGCTTCCTGCTGCTGCTCGCCGTGTTCGACGCGGCCCTCCTCGCCTTGTTCGCGGCGGGCGACGCGGCCGAGCGCCGCACGCTCGCGCGCTTCGCCTGCGCGCTTCACGCGGGGGCCGCCCTGCTGGTCGTGCCCGGGGTCCTCGACGTCGTAGGCGGCACCGGTGCTCCACTCAGCACGCGCACCCTCTCGTGGCTCCACGTGGCGATCCTCCTCGTCGCGGCGGCGGCCTCGGGGGTCCTCGCCCTGGTCGGTACGCGCCACCTGCCGGCGCGGCGAGCCGCAGCACTGGCGGGCCTCCTCGGCCTCCTGGTCGCAGCCGGACTCGCGACCCAGCACCGGGCCGTGGCCGAGGTGGTGCACTGGGTCTTCGCCTGGGACGATCCGTTCATGGGATCGGTCCAGGAGGCGATCCCGCTCCTGCGCGGACCGGACGGGGGCCTCGATCTCGTCGGTCCGCAGGTCTGGATGACCCGCTTCTTCCTCGCGGTGCCGCTTCTGCTCGTCGCCCTCGCCGTGCGACTCGCGCGCGGAAGCGCGGTCGATCGGGGGCGACTCTTGCTGCTCCCCTGGACGGCGCTGCTCGTCGGGCTCGCGCTCCTGCAGCGCCGCTTCGCCGAGACCGCGGCACCGGCCATGTCGGTGCTGGTCGCCGACGCGCTGGTCGAGGGGGCGCGGGCCGCGCGACGAGTTGCCGAAGCCCGCGGCACAGGCGAGCGCCCCGCGCGAGTCGCGGCGGCGGCCGCCGTCGCCGGGCTCGTCGCGTTAGCGGTCGCACCCTACCACGCGGGATTTGTCGCGGAGCCCGCACGACTCGCCGCGCTGTGGCGAGCGCCGATCCGGCCGGGCGGGCCGGATCGCTCCTCGGACGCGGACCGCGCCGAGCGCGACTCGTCGAGCGACGTGCGACTCGTCCGCACACTCGGTCGCTTCGGGGATCTGCTGCGGCGCGAGGCGCTCGCGGCCCCCGGGGCGGAGCGGGCGGGCGCCGACCCTGCCGGCGCGATGAACTCCTGGCCGCTCGGGCACAAGCTCCTCTACGTCGCCGGAGTTCCGGTCACCGCGAGTCCTTTCGGATCGCACGGCGGCGGCGCCTCGTTCGCGGATACGGCCGACTTCCTGCTCGCCCAAGACGAGGCGACCGGCCTCGAGATCCTCGGTCGGCGCGGCAACCGCTGGGTGGTCGTCGACGACCAGCTCGGAACGATCGGGGCGTCGATTCTCGGTCGCGGCGGCAACCCGCGCGACTGGTACGACCGGCGCGCGACCCCCGACGGAATGGTCTACGATTACCGCCCGCCCCTGCTGCACTCCCTCTGGTTCCGGCTGACCAGACTCGCCGGCGCACAGGCCGATGTGAACTCGGCCGACGGGGTAGCGGAGGTACTGCCGGCGCTCGGGCACTTCCGGCTCGTCGTCGACTCCGAGGGCGACGGGGATCCCGGTTTCGTCCAGGTCTGGGAGGTCGTGCCGGGAGCACGGCTGGTCGTACAGGCCACGCCCGGCACCCGGGTCGGCGTTCGCCATGCCTTCACGAGCGACGCCGGTCGCTCGCGCGTCCACTCCGCGACCGCGCTTGCCGACGACACGGGGCGCGCCCGCTTCGTGCTGCCCTACTCCTCGGAGCGACCCGACCTCGGCCAGTCGTCGAACTGGGAGGTCGAGATCGGCTCCCTCCGGCGCGAGGTCCACGTCGCCGAGGGCGACGTGCGGGAAGGCCGCACGCTGGAGATCCCGGCCAGCTGAGCCGACGCGACGGCGGGGACGCCGCGGCGAGGGGCCACGGCCGCGCCCGTCCCATGCGCGGGAACCGGGAGCCGCGCGACCTCGCAGGCTTGCGAACCCCGGTGTTCTCCGGTGGTGGCTGCGGGCCTGCGATCGCGTCCGAACGATCGTTGACGAGCGGGCACGTCACTTGCTGCTCGCTCCGGGCAGCAGGCGACGTTCGCCGGCCCAGGACAGGAGGACGCGATGTCGGACTTTCTCTCGGCCTACTCGATCCAGAACTGGCTCGAATCCTGCCCGCAGGGCTACCTCGAGGGCACGGAGTTCGGGCACCTCCCGGGCGAGACGGAGCCCGAGTTGCTGCTCGAGAACGAGATCCTGCGCCAGGACGCGATCGCAACGACCGTGCAGATGGTCGTCGGAGAGCGCTGCGCCCTCGCCGCCTCCTCCGGCCTGATCAACGCCGCCCCCGACGAGGGCAGCCGGCGCTACCTCGCGACCCAGACGCTCGACGAGGCGCGCCACGTCGAGATCTTCACGCAGCGGCTCCACGACCTCGGTATCCGCAAGGACCAGCTAGAGGACACCATCGGGCAGTACGTGAACCCGAACCTGGTGCGCTTCGCCGAGGTCCTGCTCGAGAAGGTCGATCGCAAGGACTTCGTCTCGGGCGTCGTCGGGCAGAACCTCGTCCTCGAGGGCATGGCTTTCAGCGTCTTCGAGCTGATGCACGCGCTCTCGGCGGAGCTGAACCCGAAGTTCGGCCGGACGCTTGCCGGGACGATCGCCGACGAGCGACGCCACGTCGGCTTCGGCGAGAACCGGATCGGTTCACTCCTCAAACAGCATCCGGAGAAGAAGCCCGAGATCGAGCGCATGCAGAAGGAGATGTCCTACTTCATGCTCGCGACCTTCGCAGACTCCTTCCGCCACAACCAGAGCCAGGCGGAGATGGATCGCATCGGGCAAGAACGGGGACACGCGGCCTACCAGGGCGTCGATCTCGGCGAACTCTCGCCCGAGCAGATGGAGGGCGTCCTCGCCGACACGGTTCTCAAGGAGTTCAAGACGCGACTGGGGCGGATCGGCGTCGAGTACCAGACGCCGGTCCGGCCGTGATCGCCGTGCTGCCGGTCTCCGCGGACACGACCGTCCCGGTCGACATCCACGACCTCGACTACGACCGCTTCCTCGAGGAAGTGCACTCGTTCGAGTTCTGGTTCGAGGCTGTGAGCGGCTACCTGACCGGCCTCACCTGGGGACATCGCCCGGGCCTGGTCGACCGGCCGCGCACGCCCGAGGAGCGCGAGCGGCTGGTCACCGTGCTCTGCAACTACTGCGTCGGCGAGGCCGCCGCGCTTGAAGGTGCGAGCGGACTCGTCGCGATCGCACCCAACCGTCTCGCCAAGGTCTTCCTCGCGACCCAAGTGGTCGACGAAGGTCGCCACCTAGAGATCTTCTACCACCGCCTGCGCGATCTCGGCGTGGACGACCCGGAGTCCGAGGTCGAGCGACGCGCCAGCCGGAGCCTCCTCCTCTTCCGCCGCCGCCTGCTGGAACTGGTCACCAGCAAGGACTGGGAGGCGGCCATCTTCGCGCAGAACGTCATCCTGGAGTCGCTCGAATTCGCGGTCTTCGCGAGCCACGCCAAAGATGCCGACCCGATCACGGCCGACCTGCTGCAGGGCGTGATCCGCGACGAGCGTCGCCACATGGGCTTCGGCGAGAACGAGCTCGGACGCCGCCTCGCGGCCGCACCGCACATCCGGTCGCGTCTCGGGCAGACCAAGAAGGAACTCGACCACCTGGTGCTCGACGCGCTCGAGGAGACGACCCGCCTGATCGGGCTGCCGCGCGACGAGCATGAACGCCTCGGCCGGCTCTACCTGGGCTCGGTCGAGCGCCTGGGATTCTCATGAGCGATCCGCTGCAGGTCGAGGAACCGTCGGTCGGCCGGCCGCCCGAGATGCCGCGGCAGCGCTACCTTCTCGACGACACCGGCTTCGACGAGGTGCCGAAGAAGTACCGCCGCTTCTACCGCAAGTGGCGCGGCCCGGGAGACGTGCTCGCACCCAACGAGGTGGTCTGCCCGGTGTGCAAGGTCGTGATCCGCTCGACCCGCGAGCTGCACGTGGGCGATCGCGTCTACTGCATGCCCTGCATGTCGCGACTCGTCGTCGCACGCGCCGAGGACGGGACGCTCGAGGCGCGCGTCGCCTACTGAGATCCGCGACGCCGCGGCGACGCGGTCGCTCAGCCGCTCGCGTGCGCGAGTTCGTCGACCACCGGCTCCGAGAATGCCTCGCCGTCCTCGATCCGCAGTGCCGTGAGTTCGCGGCCCCAGACCGCGCCGGTGTCGATGCCGATCGCGAGCGGCGCGCGGTGGAGACCGAGCGCCGCCCAGTGGCCGAAGACCACGGTGGCATCGGCCGAGCGGCCGCTGCGCCGCTCGAACCATGGCGCGAGACCGCGGGGCGCCTTCCCGGGTGCGCCCTTGAAGTCGAGGTCGGGCCGCCCGTCGGCGTCGCAGGTGCGGATCTGGGTCATGGCCTGCACGATCGCGCGCAGCCGCTCCTCGCCTGTGAGTTCCGACTTCCAGGCGAGCGCCGGGCGCTCATGGAGCGAGGCGAGGAGCCCGGCCGCGCCGCTGCCGCGCAGCGCCCGGCTAGCCTCTCCGCCGAAGGTCAGGGCCTCGTCCGCGCTCCACACCGGCAGGAGGCCCGCGTGGACGACGAGGTGCCCCGGTTCGCAAGCGTGCACGAAGGGTCGCGAGCGGAGCCAGTCGAGGATGTCGTCGCGGTCGTCGGCGGCGAGCACTTCGTCGAGCGTGTCCCGCCGGCGCGCGCCCGCGAGACCGAGCAGGCGGGCGACGAGGTGCAGGTCGTGGTTGCCGAGCACCACCTCGACGGCCGGGCCGCGCTCCATCGCCCAGCGCAGCACGCCGAGGGAGTCGGGGCCCCGGTTCACGAGATCGCCGACGAACACGACGCGATCGGCCCCCTCGCCGAAGCCGATGCGGCGCAGCAGCTTGCGAAGCGTTCGGAAGCAGCCCTGCACGTCCCCGATGACCCAGGTCGCCACGACGTCGAGCGTCGCACCGCCGATCGCGGGCGGCAAGCCGGATGCGGAGAACCGCCCGGCACTCCGAGCGCCGCGGCGGGCCGGGCCCGGCGGTTGGGACGCGGCGCGACGCCGTGATAGACGCGGACGCGGCGACGCCGCAGTCACGGGCGCGCCGGAGGAGCCCGATGCCGTACGTCACCGTCGCGAAGCCCCGCCCCCACGTCGCACTCGTCACGATGAATCGCCCCGAGCGCATGAACGCGCTCTCCTTCGACCTCGTCGTGCCGCTCGTCGAGAGCCTGCGCGCCGTCGCGGCCGACAACGACGCCTGGGTGGTCGTGCTGACCGGCGCGGGCCGGGGCTTCTGCTCGGGCCTCGACCTGGAGGACCACGGCGCGCCGCCGGGGATCGACGGACTGCCGATGTCGCGCATCGCGATCCGCGCGATGGAGACGATGTCGAACCTGGTCCCGCTGCTGCGCTCGATGCCGCAGCCCGTGATCGCCGCGATCAACGGCCCGGCCTACGGCGGCGGCATGTGCCTTCCGCTCGGCGCCGACGTGCGGATCGCTGCCGAGTCGGCGCGCTTCCGCGCCGCCGGGATCAACAAC
>Ga0114969_10004636_pt1 | contig 10856 bp, 15 predicted proteins | sample M_130807_MF_Meta_FD_87316 | JGI IMG/M metagenome (GOLD analysis project Ga0114969, IMG submission 87316) | Freshwater microbial communities from Lake Montjoie, Canada to study carbon cycling - M_130807_MF_MetaG | ecosystem: Environmental > Aquatic > Freshwater > Lake | place: Lake Montjoie...
ACATCACCAAAACTTGCTTTAATTTTATTTTTAAAAACATTAGTTGCAATCATCAACAACGGAATGGTACTTAAACTTATCAATGCTAATCGCCAATCCATGTAAAACATAACTCCAATAATGACTACTAATTGAAGTATATCACCAATGATCATAATGAGTCCTTCAGAGAAAATATCTGCAATGGTTTCCATGTCTGAAACACTTCGAGTTACTGTTGTTCCAACTGGAGTTTTATCAAAATAATTTAGTTTAAAGTTCATCATTCTGTCAAACAATGATGTTCTTAAATCACGAATAACTTCTTGTCCGAGTAAATTTGTAAACCACGAATGAAAATATTGTAAAATGGATTGCGTAATTAAAATTACAATCATGGCAATGGTTAGCCAAATTAATCCTTTTTCATTATCCGTTGTAACGAAATTATCTAATGCATACTGAGTTAGTATTGGTCGCAAGGGTGCAACTAATGCTAAGGTAATTGTTAACGCTAATGCTCCGTAAAACATTTTACGGTAGGGTTTGGTAAATTGAAAGAGCCTTTTTAAAAGGTCGCCGTCAAATGCTTTTCCGCTTACACTCATGGATGAAATGGACTACGTCGTTTGCTATGAAAATAAGGATACCGAATTTCTTCGAGGAATAATCCTTCTGCTGGAACTGATGTTCCTGCTTTTGTTCGGTCCTTACTTTTAATAATATTTTCGAAATCTTCTAATGTAATTTTATGTTCGCCCACTTGAATTAATGTCCCGACAATTGCTCTTACCATGCCTCTTAAAAAACGGTTTGCAGTGATTGTAAAGCGTAATAAATTTCCTTCTTCTAACCATTTTGCCTCCGAAATAGTGCAAATATTAGTGTGTTGTTGTCCGCCTGATTTACTGAAACAACCATAGTCATCATAATGGAGTAGGAGGGCAGCAGCTTCATTCATGAGGGCAACATCCAATTCATGCGACCAATACCAAGAAAGTTCATTTAAGAATGGATTTTTCTCTCTACAAATGTAATAACTATAGCTTCTGTGAGTAGCATCAAAACGGGCATGAGCAGTATCAGCAACAGCAATTATTTGAAAAACATTTATGTCATGATTTAAAATTGCGTTCAATTTATGAGGGAATTTTTCCGCTTCTTCTGTTGATAATTCACAGTCGAAATGGGCAAAAAATTGGGTTGCATGTACGGCAGTATCAGTTCTTCCGCATCCGAGAGTTTCAATTGTAGTACGACAAAGTATTGACAGTGCCTTGTTTAGATGTTCTTGAACAGTAGAGGCATTTATTTGTTCTTGCCATCCATGGTAGTGGGTGCCTTTATAGGCTAATTCTAGAAAATATCGAGGCATGCGCAAAGATAAAAAATGTGTTGATGTGTATCGCTCGAAATTGCAAATTAAAAACTATTTTCGTCGAATGAGAAATCTAGATCGTAAACTCGTTGCTGGTAATTGGAAAATGAATTTGCTTCGTCAGGATGCACAAGGTCTGATGGCGGAAATTATTGGGATGCTTGCTGATGAGGAGTCGAGAGATGTTAGAGTGGCGATAATCCCTCCACTTGTTCATATTGGAGCATTAGTACAACAAGCTGCTTCTGATAAACGTATTGGTATTGGAGCGCAAAACTGTTCCGATAAAGTTTCTGGGGCTTTTACCGGTGAAGTTTCAGCATCTATGATAAATTCTGTTGGAGGGAAATATGTTATTATCGGACATTCGGAACGTAGAACTTATTATCATGAAAGTGATGAGCAACTTTTGAATAAAACCAAATTGGTTTTAGCAGAAAAAATTAAACCAATATTTTGTTGTGGTGAATCACTAACAGATAGAAATTCTGGAAATTATTTTGAGATCGTTCAACAACAACTTACCAATAGTTTGTTTGAATTAGCGATTGAGGATATAAAAAATTGTGTGATTGCATATGAGCCTGTTTGGGCAATTGGAACTGGGCTTACTGCCTCTCCTGATCAAGCTCAAGAGATGCATGCATTTATTCGTAAGTTAGTTGCTGAGAAATATGAGGATGCTATTGCAGATCAAACAACCATTTTATATGGTGGTAGTTGTAATGAGAAAAATGCTAAAGAACTTTTTGCATTACCTGATGTTGATGGTGGATTAATAGGTGGAGCAGCCTTAAAGTCTAGAAGTTTTGTTGATATTATAAAAGCACTCCCATAAATAATTTATTTGTATCTGTCTTTACTACTTTTAGTAAATTGCTTTTTCTGGCTTTCGAAATTCGAATTAAATTTAAACCCATTTGTAATTCTTTAGATTCGAAACTTATTAGATGATTTCCATTTACGAAATGGAAATTTAATTTTAAATATTGCGAAAAATTGATTTACTGGAGTAAAAATTATCATTTTTCATTTATCGAATCGAAATTTTCCATGGCTCGTTATTTTAAAATATCAACTTGATATTGTTTGAGTTTTTCTTAAGAAAATTGAAAATAACATTGCCAGAGTTAATCATTTGACATTTATTATTTTATATGATAATTTAGAGGTTATTTGATTCAACTTGAGAAATTTTTTAACGAATTGAACTCAACAAAGTTCTTTCGAAAGCAAACTAATAGCTATTAGTTTGTATTTATTGGTTAAAACTTGTTATTTTGGCAGAATGATAAATCAATTGGATGATAATAGTTACGAGCGATTATTAGAGGGTAATAAAAAATGGTCAAAGGAGAAATTAGCCAAAGATCCAGCCTTTTTTAAGCAATTAACACAAGGCCAATCGCCCAGTTATTTATGGATTGGTTGTTCAGATAGTAGAGTTCCTGCAAATGAAATTACTGATACGAAATCAGGTGAAATTTTTGTTCATCGTAATGTCGCTAATATGGTGGTTCATACGGATATGAATATGCTATCAGTACTTTATTATGCCGTTAATGTTTTGCACGTAAAGCATATTATCGTTTGTGGGCATTATGGTTGCGGTGGAATTCTTGCCGCTATGGATAATAACGATTATGGACTCGTAAATAAGTGGTTACGAAATATTAAGGATGTATATGTAAATAATAAATTGGAGTTGGAAAATATTCCAAACCAAAATGATAGAGCCAATAGGTTAGTTGAATTGAATGTAATAGAGCAAGTTAGAAACCTAGCAAAAACTTCTATTGTTCAAGATGCTTGGAAAAAGCGATCATTGGCAATTCATGGTTGGGTTTATGGATTCAACAATGGTATTATTAGTGATCTTGATTGCCAAATGAATGATATTACTGATTTGGACCCAATCTATAGATACGGAGAGGATAAATAAATTCATTTATTTTTTATTTATCTTCATCAATAAAATTTATTTTTTTAAGGTGCTAAAATTGCACGACGAATTTTAATTAAATCATGCAAAAGTTCTTCTACGTTATCTAGATGTATCATATTCGCTCCGTCTGATAATGCTTCTGAAGGATTTGGGTGTGTTTCCAAAAATATTCCATCAGCTCCAGTTGCAATAGCTGCTTTTGCTATTGTCGCAATAAGTTCGGGTCTGCCACCTGTTACACCACTTGTTTGATTCGGTTGCTGTATACTATGGGTAATATCCATTATTACAGGAACGCCCATTGCTTTCATAATTGGAATTGTTCTGTAATCAACAACTAAATCTGTATATCCAAAAGTAGTTCCTCGTTCTGTAAGCATTACTTTGTGATTCCCAGATTCATTAATTTTATTGATAGCAAATTTCATTGCTTCAGGTGATAAAAACTGACCTTTTTTTACATTAACAACTTTACCGGTTTTCGCAGCTGCTACAAGTAGATCTGTTTGCCTGCAAAGAAATGCTGGAATTTGAAGAATGTCAACATATTCAGCTGCTATTGCGGCTTCATAACTTTCGTGAATATCAGTAAGCAAAGGAAGATTTAATTGATCTCCAACTTTTTTAAGAATACCAAGTGCTAGCTCGTCGCCCATGCCAGTATATGAATCCAATCTCGTTCGATTGGCCTTTCTGTAAGAAGCTTTAAAAATAAATGGTATTCCTAGTTTATTTGTAATTTGTTGTAATTTATGAGCTGTTTGGTAGGTAATCTCTTCGGTTTCAACAACGCAAGTCCCAGCAATTAGAAAAAAATTTTTGCTGTCAGTATTTTTAAGATGAGGTACTTGAGGATACATAAATAGGAGGGTTGGAATTAATTTAAAGATTTGAAAATAAAATAATTTCTTAGTTGCAAAGATAGATAAAGAGTACGTTCTTTCATCAGTTATTAAGGATTAGATAGTGTTTTAATTGCCTTATGTTAGCTAGTGATTTTTTTAATACGTTATAAGATTTTTAGGATTTATTCTACAAATAAAACAAGTCCTTTAAGATATTCTGCCTCTGGATGGTAAATATTTACTGGATGATCTTCAGGCTGTGTTACCTGATGCATTATTCTTACTTTTCTTCCAGTTTGAAGGGCTGCCTGGAAAATTACTTTTCTAAATAATTCCTTATCCACTGCCTGAGAACAGGAAAAAGTAAATAATATTCCACCAGGTTTTATTTTTTTAAATCCTTCTGTGTTTAAATTACGATAGCCAACCATTGCATTTTTTACTTGACTTAGATGTTTAGCAAACGCAGGAGGATCTAAAATAATTACATCGTAACTTTCTTCGGTTCTTTTGAAATAACTCATTACATCTTCTGCAAATCCTTCGTGGCTAGCATTTGGAAAATTCAATTCCACATTTTTTAATGCACCTGCCATTGCTTTTTTTGAACTATCAACTGAATGAACAAGTGAGGCGCCACCAGCTAATGCATAAACGGAAAATCCTCCTGTATACGAAAATGTATTTAATACTTTTTTACCTTCCGAATATGTCTTGAGTAACGATCGATTATTTCGTTGATCAATGAATAATCCAGTCTTTTGACCATCTACATAATCAACACTGAATTGAAGTCCGTTTTCATGAATAATATTTTTAGATTCAAATCCATCTTTTTTCCATAGGTATTGATCAGTTGTAATAACACTACTTTGCTTAGCCATTGTGTCTGATGATTTATCATAAACAGCTTTTATTCGATCACCCAATACTTCTTTTATTCCAGAAGTTAATTCGGATTTTATTCGATGCATTCCGATTGTGTAAGTTTGAATTATGGCAACATCTCCATAGATATCTACCACCAAGCCAGGAAACCCATCACCTTCAGCATGAATTAAACGAAAAGAATTAGTGTTTTTTGAATTTCCTAAACCAATTGCTAGTCTATATTCCCATGCTCGTTTAATTTTATTTTTCCAGAATTCTTGGTCGATTTCTGACTCTGAAAAATCAATACAGCGAATTGTAATAGTTCCTTTGTGGAAATGACCTGTCGCTAAATAAGTACCCTCAGATGATTTTACCACTACTGTATCACCTTCTTGTACATCTTTTGGTTCCTTAGCAATGGCTCCTGAAAATATCCATGGATGAAATTGCTTTATAGACCGTTCTTTGTCTTTCTTTAAGGTAATTTGTGGTAATTTATCAATCATGGTGCAAATTTACCCCATTTATCTTAAAAACAATATAATCAAGGAAAGCGCTGTTTTAAATTTGCTCCTATTTTGAATTAAACTCATAAATAGTTTTGTGCTTTAACTTACTAGTACTATTTAGAACCCCAAAAATTATAAATGGAAATGAATTTAATAATAACCTATATCGACTTTTATTTTTAGGAAGAATAAGTAAAATTCGCTTTGTGAATTACAATAAGATAATTCCTTCTCTAGGATAACAAATTACAATTAAATCAAATTATTTTATTTTCTAAAAAGCAACTACAAATGCTAATATTCGTTTGTTAAAGTTCAGATTATTTTTTTTCTAAATTTGAATTAGGGCGGCGCACGAAGTATCTGATTCGTCCTGAAAAAAGTTTGCAGTTTAGTTAGATAATCTTGTTATTAATTTACAGTTTTTATTTAATCCTTCTTACAGGCATGCGTACATGACCTTTATTAAAATGACCTTTGTAATCAATGGAAGGAATTGCATAGACTGGCTTTTTACCTGTAGCTGAATCATTGCTATTGCCAAAAAAAGCCTGCAGAATAAAAATAAGGTTGTTGCAAAGTAACGAAGCTTCATGCGATAAAAATTTTCCATACCACATAAGCTAAAGCTAATGGCGTACTTAACAAAAACATAAAACTTACTAAGCAGCCTCTACTGGTTTTGTTATACACTTTATTATATAAAGCTTTTTTAGGGTCAGTAATCCAGCCCATACCTCTTGGAGCTTTAAAACCGAGGTTGTGGCGAATGATGCGCTTTATCGATGTGCGAGCTGCAATTCGTTTGTTGATTGATGGTATGCGGAGTCCGAATTTCATTTGTGTTGGAATTTAAACGTGTTTATAGTATATGTAATCTACTTTTTCTTGATTAATAAAGTTGCTGATGATCATGTGTTAGAAAAGTGCAAATTAGTAATTGATTTGTTAATCTCTCAGTTTGTCGAGTAAATACGATAATTGCTCCGCCTCTTCATTAGAAAGGTTTGTGCCAGATTTGTCAAATGAATTCTCTTCTTGAATCATTTTATCTAATAATAAAATTCCTTTATTCGAAATAGAAATTTGAACACTTCTTTTATCAGCAATATTTTTTGAGCGCTCTACATATCCTAGCTTTAAGAGCCGATCTGCAATACGAGATACATCGCTCATTTTGTCAAGCATTCTGCTTTTAAGTATTTTGATAGAGCATGGTACGGGCATTGAACCACGAAGTATTCTTAAAAAATTGTACTGAGTAGAGGTTATATTGTATTTTTTAAAAATAGATAGATGATTATTTTGAACCCATCCAGATGTATAAATTAAATTTATTACAACTTTTTGATAGATATTTCGAAATTTTTTTTGAAATATCTCTTGTTCAATTGGCTTGCCCATTATAGTATTATATTTCCCAAAGCTACTATTCCTATTGTAAAATAAAAAGCCCCGCTTTAAGCGGGGCTTTTTATTTTATTTTGATTGTAAAAGTTCTAAGTTTATAGCAATGGAAACCTCATCGCTAACTACCAATCCCCCTGCTTCAATTGTTTTACTCCAAACAATTCCATAATCCTGACGATTTATAGTACCTTTAATTTTGAATCCTGCTTTTGTATTTCCCCATGGATCTTTTACTGTACCCCCATAAACTACCTCTAGATTAATTCTCTTTGTAACATCTCTAATAGTTAAATCACCTACCAATTTATAATTTTTTCCATCAACTTTTTTAAAGGATATACTTTTTAATGTCATTTTAGGGTATTTCTCTGCATTAAAGAAATCTGCCCCTCTTAAATGCTTATCACGACCCTCATCTTCTGTATTAATACTATTGATATCTACACTAAAATTTATTTGGGCATCATTAAAATCCGCACCCGTCGAAACTATTTTTCCATCGTACGTTTTGAATGAGCCTTGAAGTTCGGAAACAACAAGGTGTACTACTGAAAAACCAACGGTGGAATGTGAATTATCTACACTCCAATTTGTTTGTGCAGAAGCTGATATTACTAAAGCCCCTGATAAAATGCTTAAAATTATTTTTTTCATTTTTTTTTAATTTAGTTTTCAAATATACATGATTAAAATTAGATGTTACAACATGTAATTTAATCTACAGGCTAAATAATTGATATATAATATATTAATTTAATGTATCTTTGTTAAAATAAGGAAACTATGAAGAGCAAGTTTTTCTTGGAAAGAAGGATTTTAGGATGATTCTTGAGCAAATTCGTTTACGAAAAATCGACACTACCGAGGTTGATCTTTTGAAGGATTTAACGACTTCAACTTTTCATGAATCATGGTTAGAAGATGGAAATGAAAATGATTTAGAGTCCTATATCCATGAAAATTTTTCAACTAATGTTCTTTTAGCTGAGCTCAAAAGCAATTTAATTACTTACATTGTTGCTGAAGTCCAAAACAAGATAGTAGCTTATATTAAAATTGAAAGAGATATTCAGCCTTATGAATTTATAGTTCATAAGCCAATATGCATCTCAAGATTATACGTTAAGAAAGGGTATCAAAGATTATCTATTGGATCTACTCTAATAAGCGAGGCACTTTTAATTTCTGCTAATGAAAGCTACAAGGTTATTTGGTTAGGAGTTTGGAATAAAAACCTAAAGGCAATCCAACTTTATGAAAGGCATGGATTTAGTAAATTTGGAATGTATCAGTTTGTGATGGGGAATGATATATCTGATGACTTTTTAATGAAAAGAAAGGTTTAATAAAACGTGTTTTTAATGTATAATTATTTAATTAAAATATTTTTTTCAAATATTTAAATACTATACCTGCAACAATCATTTGAACTGATTTTAAAACACCATCAAAACGTTCACTTTTTTTATTTTCTTCATTTCCTGGAATCATTTTAAAAATAAAATCATTTACTTTGTCAAATAAACCATATGCTTTTGATCGTTCTTCCGCATTAAATGGTAAAATTGAATTTAATAACATTGACCCAAAATTAGTTTCTAAATATTCGATTTTGTCGTTTAGTAATTGTTCTTGGAACTTAATTTGTTCCTTAACTTTTAATTGCTCTAAATGTAATTTTTCTAACTTACTGTGTTTTGCTTGTTTCATCATCATCAGTTAAAACTTCAATAACTTTTTCAATAATCGCTTTTTCAAAATATTTTTTTCTAAGTGCAATTACAGCTATAAGCAAGATCAAATATATTATTGCAATTATACCAAAGCCTAAACTTACACTTCCAGTAATAGCTCCTAAATAGTAACCTACAGCAAAGGATAAAAAGAAGAAAGCAAAAAAAGCAAAAAATATTATTACAAGAAATGACATACTAACAGCTGAAACTTTAGCAACTTTTTCATAGGTTACTAGTTTGGTGTATTCCAACTTAAGATCTACGTAAGTTAAAATTTCCTTCTTAAAACCTTTGGCATAACTACCAAAACTTTCTTCAGTCATAATTCGTTTTTCAAATACTATTATGATTTATTGAATGATTGATCAGCTTTTGCTTTAATTTCATCTACTAATACTTTCCCTCTTTCAACTTGTTTATCGATTTCATCTTTTACTTTCACCGCAGTTGCTTGCAATTCTTCTTTTATTTCATCGCCTTTGCCGCTTGCAAGTAGGTAGCCCACTGCAGCCCCAACTGCCGCGCCAAGGATAAATGATATCAAGCTATTAGATTTACGTTCCATAGTTATCAATGTATTGTTATCAAAGATAGTAAATGATAGATTAATTAGTATAGATGCATGATTAATATCTTTTGAAAGGAATGGAAATTCGAAACTAAATTCGGTTTAATCTTTTTTTTGTTAATTAAATAATTACAACAGACTTCTCAACAGGTACTCCTGCACCGCAACTAAAATGGCCTTTGGGGCAAGTTTTATATCCATGTAATCCGCAAGGACGACAATCTAATGGGGATTCAATTTCAAAAATATGCTTATTCTCCGAAAGCGGCCCAAACCCAAAATCCGGAATTGTACTGCAGTAAAATACTGTTGTGGGCGCATTCATTGCTGATGCAATATGCATCGGTGCCGAATCATTAACATAGTTCATTTTTGAATTTTTCATTAATGAAGCAGTTTGTAAAAAACTAAGTTTACCTGCTAGATTAATACAATTTTCAATTCCAGATAAATTTATAATTTCTTTGCATGCATTAAAATCATCAGGTCCTCCAATTAGATAAATATTAAATTCGAGTTGGTTCTTTTTGTGAATATCCTTAATTAAAGTAGCCCACTTTTTAGGTGGCAATTGCTTCGTAAACCAAACTGATGTAGGCGCCAAACAAAAATAGGGTGTCTTCTTAAAGCTTTCAGTAAACTGATCGTCATTGATGCTAGGATAGAGTGAAGGACGTAAAATTTGATCCCCACCCAAATGTTTTATTAATTTTAGATTTCGTTCTACTTCATGTATCTTAATTTTACTTTTTATCTGATGTATTATTTTGTTTGTAAAAAAAATGGACAAAGGATTCTTGTCAAATCCTGTTGTTGTTTTTGCTCCACTTAATGTTGTTAAAAGTCCTGTTGAAATAAATCGTTGTAAATTAATGATTTCGTCATATTTAACTTGCCTAAACTCTTCTGATAATTTCAAAAGGTTTTTTATTTTATTTCGTTTCTTATCCCAAATATATACTTTATTAATTCCTGGAAAGTTTTTTAATAATCCTTCATTTCCTTTACGCACCAATACATCTATTTGCCAATCCGGATGATTACGATATAGAGAATCAATTACTGGAGTTGCAAGTATTACATCTCCAATGAAAGCTGTTTGTATTACAAGTATTTTCAAAATTATTATTATTATAAAATTGGATTCTTTTTGTTATATAATTCAATAAAATGATACAGAACTTTTCGTCTCTTCTTGTTGTTGCGATAATTCATAAATTGACTAAATAAAGTTTGATCTTTAATTGATAAAAAATGTTTAAATGCTTCTACTTTATATGGATATATTATCCCTGTTGATAGGTCAGAAAAGTACTGCTCAATATCTTTGCTTTGATCCATAGAAATAGGTGAATTCGGTGCAATAATTACATTAATCGTTTCATTAAAAAGACTTATCATCCCTATTGTTTTTACCTTATGGAAGCTTTTGTTATGTTGTATTGATAATTCATTGTTTTCACAAATACCCCAAATTGAATCTATTGAAATTGATTTCTTGCGACCTTTTAAGTCTGTATAATAAAGACTGTCCGCTTTTGACCATGATTTTATGCTATGTGGTTCTGAATTATATACAATTAATTGGCTTTTTGCTAAAAACGGAATTTGAT
>Ga0114969_10004637_pt1 | contig 10855 bp, 11 predicted proteins | sample M_130807_MF_Meta_FD_87316 | JGI IMG/M metagenome (GOLD analysis project Ga0114969, IMG submission 87316) | Freshwater microbial communities from Lake Montjoie, Canada to study carbon cycling - M_130807_MF_MetaG | ecosystem: Environmental > Aquatic > Freshwater > Lake | place: Lake Montjoie...
CCAGGCAATGGCCGATTACCGGCACGTCCTTGCGGACCGCCTCGCGGATCAATTCGAGCAGCGGCGGGATCCACGGCAGCGGATCGTTCACGCTCATCGGCCCGCCCATGAAAGCGATGCCGGAAAATTCACGCACGTTCTTCGGCACCGGCTCGCCGGTGTCCATCGCGATCAGCGTCCAGGGCAGCGCCTTGCGCTCCAGGTATGTGGCAAAATAACCCGGGCCTTCGCTGCGGGCGTGTCTGAAGATGGCAATCGGTTTCATGCGGGGTCTGGGTCGGATCCGGTCATTGGATTGTATGTGGCTGGCCGCGGCTTTGCTCGCCCTGCCTGCAGCCGCCCCGGCCGCCGATGTCAGCGTGATCGGGGTCTTCCCCGGCAAGGGGGCGGTCCTCGTCATCGACGGGGGCGCGCCCCAGAGCCTGCGCCTGGGGCAGAAATCCGGCGGCCTCATCCTCGTTTCGGTGGACAAGTCCGGCGCGGTGCTCGACGACGCCGGCCAGCGCCGGACCGTGGCCCTGGGCCAGCACGTGACCAGTGGCGCGGCGCCTACCGGCCGCGCGCCCCGGGCCATTGTGATCGCCGACGGCCAGGGACAGTTCACGGCGGACGCGACGGTCAACGGGAACTCGATCCGGTTCCTCGTCGATACGGGCGCTTCACAGGTCGTGCTGCCGAGCGCGGATGCGCGCCGACTGGGCGTGGATTTTTCCAAGGCGGCGAAGAGCGTCGCCCAGACCGCCAACGGCTCCGCGCCGGTCTACCTGGTCAAGCTGGACACCGTGAAGGTCGGGGAGATCGAGCTCCACAACGTGGATGCGATCATCGTCGACAGCGCGCGGCTGAGCCAGGCACTGCTGGGAATGAGCTTCCTGAACCGGGTGGAGATGCGCCGCGACGGCGACTCGATGCTGCTGGTACGGCGGTTCTAGGCCCGCTTATCTTTTTCAATCAACGCATAGGCCGAGTGATTGTGGATGGACTCGAAGTTCTCCGACTCCACCACGTAGGCATCGATCCGGTCGTCCAGGTTCAGCACCGCAGCGACGTCCCGCACCATGTCCTCGACGAACTTGGGATTGTCGTAGGCCCGCTCGGTGACGAACTTCTCGTCAGGGCGCTTCAGGAGCCCGTACAGCTCGCACGAAGCCTGCTTCTCGACGAAGGCGACGATTTCCTCGATCCAGACGAATTCGTTGGTCCTGGCGGTGACCGTCACGTGGGAACGCTGGTTGTGCGCGCCGTAATCGGAGATTTCCTTCGAGCAGGGGCACAGGCTCGTCACCGGCACGAGCACCTTCATCGAAAACACGGGCGTGCCGCCGCGGATCTCGCCTGAGAAGGTGACCTCGTAGTCCATCAGGCTGCGCACGCCCGACACCGGGGCCGCCTTGTCGATGAAGTACGGGAAGGTCATCTCGATGCGGCCGTCCTGCGCCTCGAGCTTGTCGACCATCTCCTTCAACATGACCTGGAAGGACTTGACCGTGATCTCGCGCTCGTGGGCGTTGAGGATCGCGACGAACCGGGACATGTGCGTGCCCTTGAAGTGCTGCGGCAGCCGCACATACATGTTGAACATGGCAATGGTGTGCTGCACGCCGCCGCCCTGCTCCTGGATCTTCACCGGGTGGCGGATCGCCTTGATCCCGACCTTGTCGATGGCGAGGCGCCGGGTGTCGGCCGAGCTCTGGACGTCGGCAATGGCGTCAGTGGGCATGCGAGGGTCTCTGGTGTTCATGGGTGCGAGTATAACATCCGACTAGATTACTCGGATATTACCCCTTTGATCGATTTCACTATTCCGGCGCCGTCCAGCCCCAGCGAGGCCAGCAGACGGGCCGGGTCGCCATGGTCGATGAACCGATCCGGCAGGCCAAGCAGCAATATCTGGTTGCCGGATTTAATGGAAGCGAGCACTTCACACACAGCGCTTCCCGCCCCTCCGATCAGGGCATGTTCCTCAACCGTGACCAGGATCTCGTGGGTTTCGGCCAGCTCGCGGATCAGCGCCTCGTCCAGCGGCTTCACGAATCGCATGTTCGCCACGGTCGCGTCCAGGACTTCGCCGGCTTCAAGGGCAGGGGCCAGCATGGCCCCAAACGCAAGAATGGCCACCCGCTTACCTTTGCGCCGGACTTCGCCCTTGCCCACGGGAAGGCCCGCCAGCGGCTTGTCCAGGGCCGCGCCGGGCCCGGCGCCGCGCGGGTAACGCACGGCCGAGGGCCCAGCAAGGGCGAGGCCGGTGCTGAGCATCTGCCGGCACTCGTCCTCGTCGGAGGGCGCCATCACGGTCATGTTCGGGATGCAGCGCAGGAACGCGTAGTCGAACACGCCGTTGTGGGTGGCGCCGTCGCCGCCCACCACGCCGCCGCGGTCCAGCGCGAACACCACCGGCAGGTTCTGGATGGCCACGTCGTGGATCAGCTGGTCGTAGCCGCGCTGCAGGAAGGTCGAGTAGATCGCCACCACCGGGCGCAACCCCTCGCAGGCGAGGCCCGCCGCGAATGTGACTGCATGCTGCTCGGCAATGCCCACATCGAAATAGCGCTCGGGAAACCGCTCCGAGAACGTCACCATCCCCGAGCCTTCGCGCATCGCCGGGGTGATCGCGACCATGCGCTTGTCGGCCGCCGCGACCTCGCACAGCCAGTCGCCGAAGACCTGGCTGTAGGTGGGCTTCGCGCCGGCGGCTTTCCTGATGCCCTCGGCCGGGTTGAACTTGCCCGGGCCGTGGTAGAGCACCGGGTCGTCTTCCGCCAGCTTGTAGCCCTGCCCCTTGCGCGTAATCACGTGCAGGAACTGCGGTCCCTTCAGCTTCTTGATGTTGGCCAGCGTGGGCAGCAGGGCGTCGAGGTCATGCCCGTCGATCGGCCCGATGTAATTGAAGCCGAACTCCTCGAACAGCGTGCTCGGCGTGACCATGCCCTTGACGTGCTCTTCAGCCCGCCGGGCGAGTTCCCACATCGCGGGCAGGCGCTTCAGCACGTGCTCGCTGTAGCGCTTGGCGGTGTCGTACATGCGGCCCGACATCAGGCGTGCGAAATAGTTGGTGAGCGCGCCGACCGGGGGCGAGATCGACATTTCGTTGTCGTTCAGCACCACCAGCAGGTCCACGTCCATGGTGCCCGCGTTGTTCATCGCCTCGAAGGCCATGCCGGCCGACATCGCGCCGTCGCCGATCACGGCGATGGCGTGGCGCTTCTCGCCTTTGAGCTTGGCGCCGGCGGCCATGCCGAGCGCCGCGGAAATGGACGTCGAGGAATGCGCGGTGCCGAACGCGTCGTACACCGACTCGTCGCGCTTCGGGAAGCCTGACAGGCCGTCGGCCTGGCGCAGGGTGGGCATGCGCTCGCGCCGGCCGGTCAGGATCTTGTGCGGGTAGGTCTGGTGCCCCACATCCCAGACGATGCGGTCCTCGGGCGTGTTGAATACGTAGTGCAACGCCACCGAGAGTTCGACCGTGCCGAGGTTCGACGAGAGGTGGCCGCCGGTCTTGGAGACCGAGTCGAGCACGTAGGCGCGCAGTTCGTCGGCCAGCTGCCCGAGCGCCTTGCGGTCGAGCTTGCGCAGGTCCGCCGGGTCGTTGATGGTCTTCAGCAGCTCGTACATTGACGGATTGTAGTCCCTCGCCGCTGCAGCCCCTGCAGCGCGGGCGTCGCCTTGCGGCCCCGCAGCCATGTCTCCCGGGAGGCCGGTGACCGCCGCCATCTCAGAATTTCCTGAGGACGATGAAGTCGGCCAGTTGCGCGAGCCGCGTCGCGCGATCGCCAAACCCGGCCAGCGCGGCATGGGCCTGCATGCGCAATTCCTCGGCGAACTCCTTGGCGCGGGCAATGCCCATGGCGGAAACGTAGGTCGCCTTGCCCTGCATGGCGTCCTTGCCGGCCGTCTTGCCCAAAGTGGCGGTGCTCGCGTCGCAGTCGAGCACGTCATCCACCACCTGGAAGGCGAGGCCGACGCATTTTGCATAGCGGTCGAGGCTCTCCGTGCCGGCCGCATCCAGCGGCACGCCGCAGTTGGCGCCGAGCACGACGGCCGCGCGGATCAGCGCGCCGGTCTTGTGGATATGCATGAACTCGAGTTCGGGCAGCGTGAGGGGCTTGCCGGTGGAGGCGAGGTCGATCGCCTGCCCGCCCGCCATGCCTCGCGAACCCGAGGCCACGGCCAGGGCCCTGAGCATTTCGAGCTGGGCCGCGGGCGAATCCGCCAGGCGCGAATCCGACAGCAGCTGGAAAGCGAGCGACTGCAGCGCGTCCCCCGCCAGCAACGCCGTCGCCTGGTCGTACTCGACGTGCACCGTGGGCTTGCCGCGGCGCAGGATGTCATCGTCCATGCAGGGCATGTCGTCATGCACGAGCGAGTAGGCATGGATCATCTCGACCGCCGCGCCGGCGACTTCGAGGCGCGCCGTGGACGCGCCGGTCAGCTCGCCTGCGGCAAAACACAGGAGCGGGCGCACGCGCTTGCCACCTTCGAGCACCGCGTAGCGCATGGACTCGTGCAGACGCGCGGGCACGGCCTGCGCCGGCGGCAGCAGCCGCTCCAGCGCGGACTCCATGCGCGCCTGGACTTCACCCATCCAGGCCGCAAAGTCGGGCGATTCAGTCGTCACCGGGCTCCGGCGAGTGCGCGGCCGAAAGGGATTTCAGGACTTCGCCCTCCAGCACCTTGACCTGCTGCTGCGCAGACTCAAGCCTTTCCTGGCAAAAGCGCGCGAGCTCAAGGCCGCGCTTGTGCGAGGCGAGCGACTGCTCGAGGGACAGATCCCCACCTTCCATCCGGCCCACGAGCTGCTCGAGTTCATCGAGCGCTTTCTCGAAGGTGAGTCCGTCGGGAATGAGAGTTGATCCGTCAGTGGATGTCTGACGCGGGGTGCGAACCATAGGATCGAACCTTAGCCGAGGGCCACCGGGCGGTCAATGCGCGGCCAACCAGCCGATGGGCTAAAATCCGCCCTCACGCTAGTCCTGCTACGCACCAGCATCGTCCTTCGAATCAGGGGGAACAGCATCATGTCCGACATCGCGAGCCTCGGCCGCCTCAAGCCATCGAGCGCGCAACTGCCGGTCTCCTGGTACCTCGACCCGGAAATATTCGCCCTCGAGAAGAAGCTCCTCTTCGACGCCGGCCCGAACTACGTCGGGCACGAGCTCATGGTGCCGAACGCCGGCGACTACCGCAGCCTCGAGTGGATGGACCACGCGAAGGTGCTGGTGCGAAACAATTCCGGAGTGGAACTGCTCTCGAACGTTTGCCGCCACCGCCAGGCCATCATGCTCGAGGGCAGCGGCAACACCGAGAACATCGTGTGCCCGCTGCACCGCTGGACCTACGACATGAAGGGCGGCCTGCTCGGCGCGCCGCATTTTCCGGAAAACCCGTGCGTGCGGCTGCATTCGACCCCGCTCACGAACTGGAAAGGGATGCTCTTCGCCGGCCCGCGCAACCCCGTCAAGGATCTCGAGAAGCTTTCTCTCGCGCAGGATTTCGATTTCTCGGGCTACGTGCTCGACAGCGTGCGGATCGACGACTACGCGATCAACTGGAAGACCTTCATCGAGGTGTACCTCGAGGTCTACCACGTCGACCCGTTCCACCCGGGCCTGGGCAACTTCACTGACTGCAACAACTTCAGGCTCGAGGCCGGCGAAAATTTCTCGCTGCAGGTGGTCGCCGCCAAGGCAGGCCTCGGCCGCGCCGGCACGCCCGTGTACCAACGCTGGCACGACGCCTGCCTCAAGTACCTCGACGGCAAGGAACCGAAGTACGGCGCTCTGTGGCTCACCTACTTCCCCGGCTTCACGCTCGAGTGGTACCCCAACGTGCTGGTCGTGTCGCAGGTGATCCCGCGCTCGCCCACGCTCACCACCAACATCGTCGAGTTCTACTATCCCGAGGACATTGCCCTCTTCGAACGGGAGTTCGTCGAAGCCGAGCAGGCCGCCTATGTGGAGACCGCAATCGAGGACGGCGAGATCTGCACGCGCATGGACCGCGGCCGCAAGGCGCTGCATGCACAGGGCATCAGCGAGGCGGGCCCCTACCAGTCGCCCATGGAAGACGCGCTGGTGCACTTCCACGAGTACCTGCGGCGCGAGTTGAAGCGACCTGCCTAGTGCTTCCGCGGTAAAATGCGGGATGGCCTACCGCACACTCATCGACACAGCAACGCTCGCCGGCAACCTCGGCGATCCCGAATGGCGCATCTTCGACGTGCGCCACGACCTCATGAACCCGGACCTCGGTCGGGAGCAGTACACCGAGGGCCACCTTCCGGGCGCGAGCTTCGTCCCGATGGACGTGGAGCTCTCCGGCGAGAAAATCGGTAAAACCGGCCGCCACCCCCTGCCCGACGCCAACGATTTCATGGCGACGCTCGGCGAATGGGGCATCCGTCCCGGCCAGCAGATCGTCGTTTATGACGGCTCCGGCGGCATGTATGCAGGGCGCCTGTGGTGGATGCTGCGCTGGATGGGCCACTACAGCGTTGCCGTGCTCGACGGCGGGATCACCAAGTGGGAAAAGGAAGGCCGACCGCTCACCGCGGAAGTGCCGCACTTCGCGCCCGCGACGTACAAGGGCGCGCCCCGCACGATGCACGTAGACGCGGACTTCGTGCAGGCCAACCTCGGCAAGTCCGAAGTCACCGTGATCGATGCTCGCGCAGCCGGGCGCTACGCCGGCATCGGCGAGATCATCGACCCGGTCGGCGGCCACATCCCGGGCGCGTTGAACCGCCCCTTCAGCGAGAACCTCGCCAAGGACGGCACCTACAAGGCGCCTGAGGTGCTCGCCAAGGAATTCGCTGCGTTGCTCGGCAACCGTTCTCCCAAGCAGATCGTCCACCAGTGCGGCTCGGGTGTGTCGGCCTGCCACAACATCCTCGCGATGGAGATCGCCGGGCTTGCGGGCTCACGCCTGTACCCGGGCTCGTGGAGCGAGTGGTGCCAGGACCCGGCCAGGCCGGTGGCTACGGGAAGCGAGCCCTGAGCCAAGGGTAGAGCTTCGCGAAGACGTCTTCGCGAATTTCCTGCTTCGACAGCACCAGGTCGTGCAGCCCGCCGGGGAACTGCAGCACTGTTACGTCACGCCCCAGCCCCGGTTTGTCCGGCTCCCACCGGGCAGCCTTCATGTTCATTCGTGTCGCCCCAAAGCCCAAGCCACGTGCTCGCGCACAAGACTGGATGCGTCGTCCACACGCCCCCGCAATGCAGCGACTATGTTTTCACTCTTCGCGGCATTCCCCAACCCCACAGCGAGGTTCCTCAACCACCTTTCATACCCGATCCTGCGAATCGCCGAGCCCGCCATGCGCGAATCGAACTCGTCTGCAGTCCACGCAAACAATTCGACCAGAGTCGCTGAATCCAGCCCGTTCCTCACTGCAAAATCCGCCTCCCCCGTCGCCTGCGCAAAGCTGTTCCACGGGCACGCCAGTTGGCAGTCGTCGCAACCGTACACGCGGTTGCCGATCAGCGGCCGAAGCTCCACCGGGATCGAACCCTTCAATTCAATCGTCAGATACGAAATGCAGCGTCGCGCATCGAGGCTGTAGGGTCCGCTGATCGCCTGCGTTGGACACAGCTCGATGCACTTGGTGCAGGTGCCGCAATGGTTGTCGGCAGGCGCATCCACCGGCAACGGCAAGTCGGTATAGATCTCGCCGAGGAAGAAATACGACCCGGCCTCGCGCGACAGCAGCAGCGTGTGCTTGCCGCGCCAGCCCAGCCCCGCCTTGGAAGCCAGCTCCACCTCCATCACCGGGGCCGAGTCGGTGAACACGCGATGCCCGAATTCGCCCACTTCTCCCGAAATACGATCGGCCAGCTTCTGCAGCCGGGTGCGCAAGACCTTGTGGTAATCGCGACCTCGCGCATACCTTGCGATGTAGGCACGGCCATCGTTGGAGATTTCCGGCCAGCCCTCGCCCGTTTCGGCAACATAGTTCATGCGGCACGCGATCACCCGAAGCGTACCCGGCACCAACTCCCCGGGACGCGAACGGCGTTCGCCATGCCGTGCCATATAATCCATTTCGCCGTGCCATCCGCGCTCGAGCCATGAGGCGAGGTGGGCTTCGGCGGCCGACAGGTCCGTATCCGCGACCCCCACGGCCTGGAACCCGAGCTCGCGCCCCCAGGCCTTGATGGACAGCGCAAGGCTCGCATAGTCGTAACCGGATTCCAGCATCGCCCCAGTTTAGCAACAGGACACGCAATGAACGATTCGGCAGGAAAACTTCCCGTGCTGGTCGCCGGCGGCGGCATCGGCGGCCTCGCCGCCGCCCTCGCCCTGACGCGGCAAGGTTTCCATGTGCAGGTGCTCGAGCAGGCCCCCGAGATCGGCGAGATCGGTGCCGGCATCCAGCTCGGTCCCAACGCCTTCCACGCCTTCGATGCGCTGGGCGTCGGCGACAAGACCCGGGCCCGCGCCGTCTACACCGACTACATGGTGATGCACGACGCGATCGACGAGTACCAGGTCGGCAAGATCCCCACGGGGGAAGCCTTCCTCAAGCGCTTCGGTAACCCGTACGCGGTGATTCACCGCGTGGACGTGCACCTGTCACTGCTCGAGGGCGCGCAGGAAACCGGCAAGGTCGAGATCCTCACCTCCACCCGCGCAGCGCGAATCGAACAGGATGCGAACGGCGCCACGGTGATCGACCAGAACGGCAAAGCCCACCGCGGCCTCGCGGTGATCGGCGCCGACGGCGTGAAGTCAGTGGTGCGCGCGCAATACGTCAACGACCCGGCCCGCATCACTGGCCACGTGGTGTATCGCGCCGTCGTCGACAAAAAGGACTTCCCCGCTGACCTCCAGTGGAACGCGGCGAGCATCTGGGTCGGACCCAACTGCCATCTCGTGCATTACCCGCTGCGAGGCGGCGAGCAATACAACGTGGTGGTGACCTTCCACAGTCGCCAGCAGGAAGAGTGGGGCGTCACCGAAGGCAGCAAGGAGGAAGTGCAGAGCTACTTCCAGGACATCTGCCCGAAGGCGCGGCAACTCATCGACCTGCCCAAGTCCTGGAAGCGCTGGGCCACCGCCGACCGCGAGCCGATCGGCCGCTGGTCGTTCGACCGCGTCACCCTGCTCGGCGACGCCGCACACCCGACCACGCAATACATGGCGCAGGGTGCGTGCATGGCGCTCGAGGATGCGGTGACCCTTGGCGAGGCGCTGCGCAAGCACGACAACGATTTCGCCAAGGCCTTCGACCTCTACCAGCGCGCTCGCGTCGCCCGCACGGCGCGCATCGTGCTGTCCGGCCGCGAGATGGGCCGCATTTACCACGCCAAGGGTGTGGAACGCCTGGTGCGCAACGACCTGTGGCGCGGCCGCACGCCGGAGCGCTACTACGACGCGATGGAATGGCTCTACGGATGGAACGTCGGCAACTGCCTGTCCGCCGCAGACAACTTTCCCGCCCGATGACACAACCCGGGCCGCGCCTGCCCCTCGCTTCCGAAGAGGCCACCCTTGCCCTGGGGGCGGCGCTCGCCAAGGGCGCCCTGTCCGGACGGGTCCTGTTCCTCGCGGGCGACCTCGGGGCGGGCAAAACCACGCTGGTCCGCGGCCTCCTGCGGGCCCTCGGCTGGACGGGGCGGGTCAAAAGCCCGACCTACGCGCTGGTTGAACTTTATGCACTTTCTCGGTTAAACTTGTATCACTTTGATTTTTATCGGTTCAAGGACCGCGAGGAATGGGTGAGCTCGGGTTTCCGGGAGCACTTCAACCCGGAGTCTTTGTGCATTGTCGAGTGGCCGGAGATGGCCGAAGGCCTGCTGTCTCCGCCCGACCTGCACGTCACGCTCGAAATCGCCGAACCTGGGCGCCGAGCGGGCTTTGTTGCGCACTCCGCCGCTGGGCGGGAATGGCGCTCCACGGCCTTGGCCTCGTTGCTGCGCTCCTAACTGCACTCGTCACTGCGGCACCGGCCTTCGCGGCCGACCAGATCGTCGCCACGCGAATCTGGCCCGCGCCCGACTACACCCGCGTCACGCTCGAATCGAAGAACGAGATCAAGTACTCGCTGTTCTCGGTGAACAACCCCGAGCGGCTCGTGCTCGACCTCGAAGGCATCGAGATGAGCGCGGTGCTCTCCGACCTCAATAACAAGGTCACACCTGACGACCCGTACATCGCAAAGCTGCGCGTGGCGGTCAACCGGCCCGGCGTCACGCGTGTCGTCCTCGACCTCAAGGCCGTGGTGAAGGCGCAGGCTTTCGCAATCAAGCCCGTTGCCGACTACGGCCACCGGCTCGTGCTCGACATCTACCCGGCGGTGCCCGCCGACCCCCTGCTCGCGCTGCTGCAGGACGAGGCGGCGAAGAAAGCCGCCCCTGTGGCGATTCATTCCCCGACGGCAGAGAGTTCGCCCGCTCAGGCCCCACCGCCGGCGCTGCCCGGCAAGGACAAGGTCGCACGCCTCGCCACCATCGTGCTCGACCCCGGGCACGGCGGCGAAGATCCGGGCGCGCGGGGGCGCGGCGGCAGCCACGAGAAGGACGTCACCCTGATCATCGCCAAGCGCCTCAAGGCGATGATCGAGCAGGAACCGGGCCTGCGCGTAGTGATGACACGCGATTCCGACTTCTACCTCCCGCTGGTCACGCGCGTGGAGAAGGCGCGCAAGGTGAAGGCGGACCTCTTCGTGTCGATCCATGCCGATGCCTTCGTGAAGCCGCATGCGCGCGGGTCCTCGGTGTTCGCGCTGTCCGAGCGGCGCGCAACATCGGAAGCCGCGCGCTGGCTGGCGAAGAAGGAAAACGAGGCCGACCTGGTCGGCGGCGTCAACATCGACGTCAAGGACAAGTACCTGGCGCAGACGCTGCTCGACCTCTCGCAA
>Ga0114969_10004638_pt1 | contig 10855 bp, 7 predicted proteins | sample M_130807_MF_Meta_FD_87316 | JGI IMG/M metagenome (GOLD analysis project Ga0114969, IMG submission 87316) | Freshwater microbial communities from Lake Montjoie, Canada to study carbon cycling - M_130807_MF_MetaG | ecosystem: Environmental > Aquatic > Freshwater > Lake | place: Lake Montjoie...
ATTTGAGTAAGTTAGAATGTTCTACTTTGAAAAGTCCTTTGCCAAACAGTTTTTGCAACCTAACTAATCTAAAGAATCTTAACGTAAGTTTCGATTTAGTAGAGAATCCTTTGCCTGAGGATTTTGGGAAATTGAAGAGTTTAGTAGATTTCTCAACATGGTCAAAAAATCTGAATCAATTACCTGCTTCGTTTGGTAAGTTAGATAACTTACTTAGGCTGAGTTTAAGGTATACTAAATTTGAGAGGTTCCCTCCTGTGCTATCAGATTTGAAGAACATAGGTCATTTAGATTTAATGTATAACTCATTCGCAGAAGTGCCAGAGGAATTAACTAAAATGAAATCACTACACTTGATACACTTCGATAACAATCCATTGGGAAGTTCGGCCGCCATGAAAAAGAAATGTGCTGCTTTGTTGCCGGGGGTTTATTTTTCTTTTTAAAATTCTAATCGAATGATGTACATTATCCGATAGCAATTACGAGAACAAGAATCTACCAATACTCATTTCAGTCCATGGTATTGTTTTATTGAAATCTTGTGATTCTACATATCTGATTATTTATTTATTCAAGATGAAATAAATAGTTTTTTGGGCTTGCTAATATTCCATAAATTTGCGACAAAATTCATACTGTCGGTTTATTTTGCTAGATTACTGTGAATTGAAATATATATTTCCGTTAGATGAAACTAAATAAAACTCAGAAAAATGTCTTGTCTTTAGGACTGAGTTTGCTCGTGATTTGCGGGTTTTATTTTTTGCAAGCTCAGCGAAAAAAAAGTCCAGTCGTTGAACTTAATTTGGCCATGGATGAACCTGTTATTAGCCTGGTCAATTCAGATAGCACCGATGAAAGCATCAAAGGTATAGAGGCAATGGAAGATGTGTCAGTTGAAATGTCTGCCGACACTTCTTTTCAAGCGGGTAAAGTCGATTCTCTTGGCGGAAAAAGGATATTGTTAATAGGTGATTCTCAATTAGAAGGACTGCGATTGCCAATCTATAATTATTGCAAATGGAACAATGGCAATCTGGTGGCTTCTGTGGTATGGTACGGCTCTACAACCAAGCAGTGGGGAACAACAGATACACTTGACCATTATTTAAGAAAATATAAGCCTTCCTTCGTTTTTATTGCCCTTGGTTTGAATGAGCTTTTTGTCAATGATTTGGATAAGCGGAGGGAATACATTGCCGCCATTAAAAATAAACTTAATTCAAAGGGTATTCCTTATTTTTGGATTGGTCCAGCCGCTTGGAAACAGGACAAAGGAGTTATTAATATCATGGCGGAATTGAATGGTAATCTTTTTATAGATTCATCAAAGTTAAATTTAGACAGAGCTGATGATGGCAGACATCCATCTCGAAGCGCCGCATGGGTATGGATGGAAGAAGTTGCGAAAGATATAACAACAAAAGGGATAATCGATTTTTCATTGCGAGGAGAGAAATTTTCTAAAAGCAAGGGGTCACCATTTATATTATTGTCACAATGATGAATATTGATTGGAATTGGTTATCCAATTTATTTTTATTTAATAAAGACACCCCGCTCTTATATCACTCGGGATTTTTTTTCTTTATCTTCTCTTTGTTCCTTCTTGTTTACGGATTGGTTTTAAGAAAAGATTGGATTAGAAGCGCTGTACTTATTTTATTTGGATTTTACTTCTACTACAAGGCAAGCGGGGCATACTTGATTTTACTCATTGCAACAATTAGTGGTGATTATTTATTTGCCAAATGGATAACAAATGCAAAGAATATAGTATGGAGAAAATCTCTGTTGGTTGCTTCTATTTTCTTTAGCTTGTCTTTCTTAATGTATTTCAAATACAAGAATTTTTTCCTGGAAAATATAAATGCGATTACCGGTTCTGATTATTCTTTTGAGGCTTTAATATTACCCATAGGTATTTCATTCTATACTTTTCAATCGATAAGTTTCATTGTTGATATTTACTCGAATAAAATTGAGCTTCCGAAGTATAGAGATTACATGCTATATATGACATTTTTCCCGCATTTAGTTGCTGGACCTATTGTCCGAGCGCGCGATTTTTTGCCACAATTGAAGAAGTATGTAAAAATATCGGTTTCAGATATTAAAGAGGCGGCTTATTTGATTATCAAAGGGTTTGTAAAAAAGGCAATAATTGGAGATTTTGTTGCGCAATACAGTGATCTCATTTTCAATGATCCTACGACCTATTCTTCTTCTGAACAACTCGTTGGAGTGCTAAGCTATACGCTTCAAATATTCTGCGATTTTAGCGGGTACACGGACATGGCAATCGGTATAGCACTTCTATTAGGTTATAGATTGTGTGCGAATTTCGATTCGCCTTACAAGTCGTTAAACATTACTCAATTCTGGAGAAAATGGCACATCTCCTTGTCGTCTTGGCTTCGAGATTATATCTATATCCCTTTGGGAGGAAATAGGCGCGGTTTGTTGTTACAGCTTTTGTTTCTGCTGTTAACCATGTTGGTTGGAGGTTTTTGGCATGGAGCGAATTGGAAGTTTGTTTTTTGGGGCGCGGGTCATGGAATGTTATTGATCTCTCACAAAATGATAGCCATGTATTGGAAAGATAATTATTTTGTTCGCACTCGGGTTTTCAAATTCCTAAGTTGGTTTTTAACTTTTTCAGTAGTCGCTCTATTGTGGGTTCCTTTTAGGGCCAATTCGCTTGATGACGCACTGTTTATTTATCGAAGTCTTTTTAGTGGTATTGATTTGAAAATGATATACGGTTTGATGAATGCAAATGAAGAATTAATCATTTTCATTGTACTTGGATTTTCCTTTACGGCTTTAAGTGTAAGTATGAAAGAAAGAATGAAAAGTTGGTTTGTTCGTCAAGATTTTATTGTAATTGCCATTATTTTTATTGTTCTAATACAGGTAATGTTCCAATATCAATCTGCTACGGTAGAGCCTTTCATCTATTTTCAGTTCTAATGGAATAGTGTTAATGAAACTTTAGATGGGTTAGAATCTTTAATTCTTGACACCTACAACGAGCATTCGTGTATTCGGAGAAATTGAAAACGAAAGAATCATGACTCTGGAGTCACTAGAAAAAATGAAACTAGACTTCGATCAACGCATAGTCTTCCTCTCTGCAAAAGATATTAAATCGGGAAGACGCTACATCAAATGCACTGTGTAAGTATCTATTTCATTAATCTTTTTTGTTTCAACAACCACACCCTACCCTTCCTTCCGAATTAATTTAATTTGAAGGAATATGATTAAGCGCGGTCTTCTGTTTTTCATTGCATTGTTTGTAACACTCACTCAAAGTTTCGCTTATGAGGTGACGTTCCAAGTAGATATGTCGAACCAAACCGTTAGCCCGAATGGGGTGCACTTGGCCGGAAGTTTCTCAGACCCTAATGGCGATGGTATAATAGACAACGCTTTGCCCAATTGGAACCCAGGTGGCATTGCGCTAACAGACGCAGGAAACGGAATATGGGCAGTAGCCATAGACTTAGTTCCCGGATTTTACGAATACAAATTTGTAAATGGAAACGATTGGTCGAACCCAGAATTCTTCGCTTCAGATTTAGTTTGCGCACAATTATTCAGTGGTAATCGCTCTATTACTATCGGCAATACTATTCAAATCCTTCCCGTTGTTTGCTGGAATGAATGTGTGGCATGCGGACAAGGATGCACAGATTCAACAGCTGTGAATCAAACCGTGAACATAGAAAAACTATCAGAGGGATTTTATTTTCTAAAAGTTGAAGGACGAGTTGTACGACTTCAAATTGAAAAATAAAGGTTGAAGGTTCTACGGCCTCGGATTACTGAACGGAACTTTTTGCCCTTCTACAAACGGGGCTATGTCTATAATTGGCGTGTACTTCCACTTACCATTCTCTAACACGTAGCCGTCATAACTTCCATCGGGTCCATACTCTGGAAAGAAGCCTTCGTAGATAGACTCACGCGGAGATAAGTGATCAACCACTATGGTTTGTTGCTTGTCGTAGTAACGCAAAGAACACGTTGTCTGATCGCTGTATTCAAACACCACACGTTTCGGGTTGCGATCTTCAAATTCAAAAAAGTTTCCGCCGAACTTGCATCCGTCATTGCTGAGTGTAATCACTTCAATCACTTTGTAATTCGATAAATTGTCTTTCGATTCGAAGCCCAATAGCGTATAATTGTTTCCAGCTTTTTTTCCTTTGCTCATAGGCACAACAGCGTAATACAATGCCCCTGGCCATTTCGATTCATCAAAAACTTTGTTGTCCCATTTCGCTGCTTTAATTGGAGCGTGTTTCAACTTAAAAAATAAAGGCTCTCCAGATTTCGAAGTCTTAAAGACCACACATCCGAAATACAATTGTGTTCCGTCTTCCTTCGGATAGTTCCACGTAAATACGCGAAGCTTTCCATCTTGCGAAACAGGCTTGAACATGCGAAGAGCTTCAAAAGGATAGTCGAAGAAATCTTCCAAAGAACACACCGATTCCAATTCTGCAATCATCATGTTCGATTGCTCTTCGGCATTGCTTTCATTACCATTCGATAGGGAAGTGTAACACTCTAAAATACGCTGCTCGGCTTCATTCGAAGATTGCGCCTTTCCACCAAAAGAAAAAGTGGTGAAGACGAAAAGAAGAAGTGTTGCTTTGTGAAGTTTCATAGTTCAGTAACGCAAAGAAATAGATTTTTGTTTTGTCTTTATTTTTTCTTGTTGAAAATCCAGGCGAATTCAACCCCAACGTAATATGCTTGCGTTAACGGAGACATCGGTAATTTTAAATATACATCGTCGTTATTTAAAATTTTCGCGGCATATCGAAAGCGCTGCGTGTAATAGCCGGTGAACGATGCGCGTGGAGTAACCACCAAATGTTTTCCGAATACCAAAGCACGATAGCCTATACCGGCTTGAAAATAAGGCGCAACGCTTTGAATGTTCTTTTGAATATTCGTCGCACTATCGGCGAATTGAACGGTCATGCGCGACGCATTAACTCCTCCTTCAACAAAAAGGAAAATGCGAGTGCCCAAGGGGCCAGCCGCAACTGGACTAAACCAGGCTTTCGGACCGGTAATGAATTGCAATCCAATTTGAACTTCTTGAAGGTCTACGCGAACGGTGTCTTCCGCAAATAATTTGGAAGTGCGTGTTCGGTATGTGGCGTGAGGAGCCAGGTACAACGAACGGTTTTTGCTTATCGGAATATTATATCCGATAGAGCCGCTGTATCCGCGAACAGGGTGCTCGAGCGAGCTTAAATTGTAATTGTGGCGGGAATTGAACGAATCAACAGCTGCGGAAATATCCGGTGTATCCTGATAAAAAGCACCGCCTTCAAAAAGCAATTGCGCTTGAAGTTGGAAGGAAATACAAAGTAGTAAAGTGAAGAAAAGACCTTTCATGCTTGTTTGTTCAGTGCGTCTATTTTAGACCCAAAGGTAAAGCCTATTGTGGTTGCGCGAAACTTCGCAGCTTCTGCTTTTTCACCTTCGAACAATTCATTCACAGTCATGTGGAAAAGAGAAACCCATTCATTGAAGTCGGAAGAGTTCGCGTGCAAATTTGCATGTTTGTCGAAGACGTTCGTGGTATAGCCCGGTTCATCTAGCAGAACAAAAGACCAGAAGTGAACCATCTTCGGTTTGTGTGTTTCGAAGTCCAAATGCGCAAAGAAGTGCGCGAGTTTTTCATCTTGAAGAACGCGATCATAAAACACATCTACTAGCTGCACAATGTCTTCTTTGGTTTGAATGTCTTTCTTCATCATGGTTCAAATGTAAAAAGAGCTTCCCGAAGGAAGCCCTTTTCTGTGATAAATCAGATGATTTAGTTTTTCATCAATTGCATTCTTCCAATGCAATCGTTCACTTTCAATTCAATCGTGTAATAACCACTTGTCCAAGATTGTGAATCCATTTCAAGTGTATTCATTCCAACAGAAACTGCATGTGAATCTTGATAGACAATTTTTCCAGTGATGTCAGAAATGCGAACTTGAACCAGCTCATTGGTGGTGCTGTTCCATTGAATGTTGAAGTTGTTTGAAGTGGGATTGGGGTATAATGAAAAGGTATTTTCAATATGAAATTCATTCACAAAAACACCGCTGTTGTATGTACCAGGGGTAGCAGGCAGAAGCTGAATATTCGTGCTCGTAAGCGTGGGTCCACCATCTGGGAATCGTGATTGTGTTAAGTCGGTTGCGCCCGTAAGTTGAGCGGTTTCATTGAAATCGAAATAAGGCGGTGTCAGCAAATCTAATCCAAGGTTTATAATCAGATTTTCAGCAGGGACATCATCGGTTTGATAAATCATGGCATCAATTAAATTAGAAGGGCCAACAACCGTGTTAATCGGGTAGTCTGCGCTGTCACCTGCGAAGATGGCAATACCATCAGGGCCATTTTGCAAGAGGCCGTCTGGAAAAACATAATCGACGTTTGTGGTGGCAACGTTTCCTAAAACAAAGAATCCGTTCGCATCTGTCGAATATCCGTCTAAATCAATAGCCTCATATATAGTGCCTGATGCGCCATCTAAGAATACAACTACGAGTCCATTTAAAATGGCATTTGAAGGACCATACAATTCAATGAACTCTGTCGTGTCTGCTACTCCGGGGTTGTCTGCATTGAGTTCGTTAATCACGACATTCGCAAGTGTTCCGCAGTCTGTTATGTTTACTGATATTGGATTGACGCTAATGTCGATGCACGTCGATGCTGATATTCCTGCAACAGGAAGTCCAGGTGCAAGGGAAGCGATATCTAAATTACCTGAGTAACCTACTGAATAAATTTGGAAATTTCCAACTGTCGTTCCGAAATCATAGGTCGAAGAAGTGATTTCTGAAAGAATAATTCCATTCGAATCTGTTAGCACGAATGTTCCTGTTCCAATGCCCGGATAGGGCGCAAGCGTAATAATATTTGTGACACCTAAACAAAGGTCTATAGAATTAGCCCCGTTCGATAATGCTGGATTTCCTGCAGAGCACTGCGATGCATTCCAGGTTCCCGGGGTGGGCAATTGCATAACATAGGTTGAATTGTCGAAAGCAATACCTGCATCAGGCACGCGCGACAATGATTCATCGAATGCTGGCGGGCTTTCATCTAGCACCTGGTAGGTAGGGCTTAATCCAAGAACGGCTACCAATGCCGGAACCAAGGGGTCTCCGGTATTATATACAACGGCGTCTTCCAAATTAGTTCCAACAATGGGATCGCCTTCAAAAATTAAATTGGGTTGAAAATACAACGCTACCGCATCAGTGCCATTCCCCATTGAATTCAAATCGAAAATTAAATCTACGTTATCAACAGAAGAGTTCCCCGCAACAAAAAATCCGTTTGCATCCAACTGGTATCCGTTCAAATACATGACAGTATCGTATGTCATTGTTGTTCCATCACACAAACCAATGGCATAACCATTCAACGATGCATTCGGAGGTCCAATGAGTTCAACAAATTCAGACACATCGTTTCCTGGATTGTCTGCATTGATTTCATTAAATACGATCTCACTCAATTGCGCCGGTGGCTGGTTGAAATAACCAGGAGTGAGCGGTCTGTTTTGATAAGATGCATTGGAAAGGGCGGTGCCACCATCAGGCATTCTCGATTGACCCATGTCTCCACCAGTTGCAAAATTCACTTCGTTAAACGCAGAATAAGTCGCGGTATTTAATCCCAGTGCAGTGAGTAAGGGAGCAATCGTAGCGTCGCTGGTTTCATAAACTGCAACATCAATGAGATTGGTGGTAACCACGCTGTTGCCAATGGTATATGAGGCGCTCGGTCCGTTATATAGAGCAACGGCATCATATCCATTTTGAATGGTGTTCACAGGAAAGGTAAGATTCAAATTGGGCATTCCAAAAGTTCCAATCACGAAAAAACCATTGGCATCGAGTGACTCATTGTTTAAATTAATGGAATAGTAATACGTTTGATTTGCGCCATCACAAAAGGCCAAAGTGTAGCCATTTAGACTTGTGTTAGCCGGACCATACAATTCAACAAACTCTTCCGTTTCTGTTGATGTGGGCGAGTCTGCGTTTATCTCGTTAATAAAGATGCCCTGCGCGGACGAAGACAGTTGGAAAATAAAGGTGAAGAGAATAACAATTGCGAGTTGTACAGTTGTTTTTAGGTTATTCATTTTGTAGGAAATATGAATAAATGTAGTCGAATTTTATTGAAATGAAAAAGGGCTTCCCGAAGGAAGCCCTTTTCTGTTATATATCAGATGATTTAGTTTTTCACCAATTTCATTCGACCAATGGTGTTGTTCACTTCCATTTCAATCATGTAATATCCGTTTGCCCAAGATTGAGCATCAATTTCAAGTGTGTTCATTCCTTGCGTTATCGCATGTGAATTCTGATAAACCAGTTGACCAGCGATATCTACGATTCGCAATTGCACATATTCATTGCTGTTGCTGTTCCATTGAATGTTGAAGTTGTTTGAAGTCGGATTCGGGTAAATCGTAAGCTGATCGAAACCTTCAACTTCTTGAACATTAACAGTTACGTTGAATGTTCCGGGAGTTAATGCTTGAAGCGCGACGTTGTAATTGCTCAACGCTGGACCGCCATCGGGAATGCGCGATTGAGTAAGATCTGTTCCAGCGGTTTGAACAGTTTCATTGAATTGCGCATATCCAGGGAACATAACATCCAATCCAAATCCTGAAATGAGCACAGTAGCTGCCGCATCATCAGTTCCATAAATCATCACATCAATAAGGTTGTGTGAAGTAGGCGCAGTTGTATTTGGGAAATCACTTCCATTTCCAACAAACAAGGCAACACCATCGGCACCGTTTTGAAGAGTAGCACTTGTAATCATGTAGTCAACGTTAGTGGTTAACGTGTCTCCTAAAACGAAGAATCCATTTGCATCTGTGGTGTAACCATCGAGGTCAAAGGCAGCGTATGATCCTCCCGTTGTTCCGCCATAGAATACAATCACTAAATTGTCTAAAGAAGCATTGGCTTCGCCGTACAATTCAACGAATTCTTGTTTGTCTGGACCACCAGGATTGTCTGCGTTCAATTCGTTAATAACCACTTCAGCAACAACAAGAGTGTTGATGTAAATAAAGTTCGGAGTCCATGCAATACAGTTCGAAGCTGTTGCAGTTGAAATTAAAGCTCCCGCCAATGGCTCGGTGAGTGTTCCTTCATAAGACACTCCATAAATCAAGTAAATGCCAGTTGTTAGTGTGTTGAAGTCGAAGTTTGCAGGAACCCACTGAATGAAGTGCTGGGTAATATCAGTTAATGCATAAGCATAGGTTGCAGTTATCGATGTTGATGTTGTCGTTAAGCCTAGAACATCTGCACTTGTGTTGAGGTAAACGGTTGTGTTAGTAGATCCATTGGCAAGTGCAACCAATCCAGCTTCACAGCCGATGCAGGTTGTAATAGTTACACTAATGAAAGTGGTGCTAATGGAAATACATTGCGATGCTGCTGCTGAGAATATACTCGCTCCAACTTGAATACTTGCTGCATCTAAGGTTCCTGTGTAACCAATTGAGTAGATGTTATACGTCCCAGCAATAGCGTTGAAATCGTAAGTTGTTGCAGTTAATTCTTGAAGAATAACACCAGCTCCATCTGTGAGTAAGACGATACCTGTTCCAGTTCCGTTAAATGCATTGAAGTCAATAATCGTTGATTGGTTCGTGCAAAAATTTATTGTCGAAGTTTCATCTGCTAATGCAATAGTGCCCGCGCCGCAAGGAGGAGAATTCCATGTTCCTGGAGTTAACCCCTGCGTTAAGTAGTTTGTTGTGAACGAAGAACCTCCGTCTGGAATGCGCGAGACGGTTAAATCTGTTCCTGCGATTTGAGCGGTTTCATCGAATTGAACATATCCTGAAACTGTATTCAATCCCAAAGCAGCAATCAAGCTGTTGTTTTGAATGTCTGCTGTTCCATAGACTACTGCGTCAACTAAATTTACGGTTGTAATAGAACTTCCATTTGGATATTGGCTTGCGTTTCCAATGTAAATCGCTACAGCATCTGCGCCGTTTTGAATTACAGCTTGAACATTAGGAAATACATAGTCAACTTGGCTCACCGTTGCTTCGCCTAAAACGAAGAACCCATTAGCGTCTGTTGAATAATTGTCTAAGTCAAAGGCATTGTATGTCGTTAATGTAGTACCGTCAATCAACACCACACACAAACCTGTTAATGGCTCATTCGCATTACCGAATAATTCAATAAACTCTTGCGTGTCTACAGTCATAATGTTATCTGAATTCACTTCGTTAATTACAACGGAAGGAATTCCAAGAACAGTGAATGACAATGTGTTCGTTGAAATGTCAATGCATGTGCTGGCAACAATGGTATTCAAAGCAGCACCTGATACGTCACCTGAAAGGGTGCCTTCATAAGACACTCCGCTGATTTGATAGCTTCCAGGAGCTAATGTGTTGAAATCGAAACTAGCAGTTAGCCACTGAATGAAACCTCCGGTATTATCCAAAAGCGCGAAATCATAGGTGTCTGTAGTTGATATCGAAGTTGTAAAAAGATTGTAAATATCTGGCGTTACATCAACGGTAATGATTCCGCTGGAAGGTATGTCTGTAGAAATGCTTCCACCCGCACATCCCGCACAAGGAACCAAACTAACGGAAAGCGATGAAGTGCTCAAAGTGACACATTGCGATGCAGTAATTCCAGCTAATGGCAATCCAACTGCAATGGAAGCAGAGTCTAGCGCTCCCGTATAACCAACAGAATAAATAGTGAAAGTGCCAGTCACTCCTCCGAATGTAAAATTAGAATCTGAAACAGCAACA